>Ga0194118_10000443_pt1 | contig 70587 bp, 107 predicted proteins | sample TA2MahsurfametaG_2_FD_148662 | JGI IMG/M metagenome (GOLD analysis project Ga0194118, IMG submission 148662) | Freshwater microbial communities from Lake Tanganyika, Tanzania - TA2015013 Mahale N5 surface | ecosystem: Environmental > Aquatic > Freshwater > Lake | place: Tanzania: Lake...
CAGAAGCTGCATTATGTGGAATGCAAATATTGACAAATTGCAAAGATAGAATTGGATGTTTACTTGAAATAGAAAAGGTTGGTATTGATAATTTTCGAGAAAAATGCAGTAAAGCTGGTTTAAATTTTTGGGAAAAATTATGAAAGAAGATATATCAGTAATTTTCAATTGTTATAAGAGACCACATGCTTTAAAAATGCAATATAATGCTATTGGAAATCAAACTCTCCAACCTAAAAATATTTTTATCTGGCAAAACAAAGGTAATTATAATAACTTTAAAGAAAATTGTAAAAATGCATCTTTAACTTTCTGGAATAAAGTATGAAAATTCTATTAGTTGCCAATAAAACTTTAATCAGAGAAGGCAAAAACAGAATAGATGCTGCTTATTGGAATTTTTATATACCTTTTCTTGAATTGGGGCATCATGTTTATTTTTATGATACAACAAATCCGATTGAGACTAATTTTAATAAAATAGTAGAAACATTTTGCCCAGATCTGATTTTTAGCATTCTTTGTGGAGAAAAAGCAGTCGCCCCATACGAACCACTTGAACAAATTAAAAATTTAACATTAAAAGGCAACATTAAAACTTTTAATTGGTTTTGTGATGACACATGGAGATTTGAAAACTTTTCTAAACAAATTTGTTCATATTTTACTGCATGTTCAACACCTGAAGAATATTGTATAAAAAAATACAAAGATATTGGTTATAATAATATTTTATTAGGCCAATGGCATGTAAATCAAAACTATCTTACAAACTCAAATATCAAACAATTTGAAGTTGGTTTTTGCGGAGGATTAAGCACTGAAAGAATAAATACACTTAACTTTATTAAATCGAAGATAGCTATTTTTTCTGGCTGTTGTTATGAAACTATGTTTGAATTATATTCGTTGAGTAAAATAGGATTCAATATGACCATTAATGATAATGATCCTCAAAAGAAGACTCAAATGAAACAAAGGCTGTTTGAAATACCTTGCGCTGGTTCTTTAATGGTAACTCAAAACGTTCAAAATTTAGATAAATATTTTATTGCAAATAAAGAGATTATTGTTTATGAAACCGCTGAAGAAGCTGCTGATAAAATTAAATTTTATCTTAATAATAAAATCGAAAGAGAAAGAATCGCCAAAAAAGGACAAGAACGATTCATTCGCGATCATACATCTAAAAATAGATTGGCAAAACTTATAGAGCAAATAAATAAATTATGAAAATTTATATACAAGACCATTCTTCACATGCTGGGAAATGGATTTATAATGGTTATGCTCATGCATGGACATATTTAGATCACGAAGTAAAATTCATAAACGATCTTTCTGAAGTAAATACAAATCAACAATATAAATTGTTTATTTGCGACTCTAAGGTTAATAAACAAAACATCGACATATTAAAAAACAGTATTATAACATATCTGTACGTACAACCAAATACTTTTCCAAAACCTTGGGGTGATCACCCAAACTTTCAATGCTCTATTGGCGATTATTTGATAAACGAATTGAATTCTTATAAAAATGTTTTAAAATGGAATTTTGCTTTTTCTTTTCCTTATCACACAAAATGGAATAATATTATTTCAGTTCCTCTCGCTTTTGATGATATAAATTATAATCATACAATACCAAATTCATTTGAATACGATATTTGTTTTATTGGTAGCATAGCTAATAATGGATTTAATGAAAAAGTGATTATTATGCAAGAAACTCTTAATTATTTCATTGAAAATTCAGGTCTAAAATGTGCATTTGCTGTTGATAGAAATTTAAGTCATGAACAAGAAAATCAAATTCTTCTTCAATCTAAAATAGCTCTTAATATACACGACGCCTATCAAAGATATCTTGGTTTGGATACAAATGAAAGAACTTTCAAAAGTCTTGGATGTACTGGAATCTTAGTATCCGACAATATAAAGCAAGCTAAAGATTTATTTAATTTTTCATTTTTTGATAATAATCTTAAAAATCTTGTTGAGCAAGCTAAACAAATATGCTCGCTAAAGAATGATGAACTAATAAATATAAAAAAGAAAAATCAAAAAGTCATTCTTGAAAATCACACTTATATAAATAGAGTTCAACAACTACTATCTTGTATATGAAAATCTCAATAGTTATCCCTAATTATAACAAAGAAAAATATGTTTTACAGTGTTTGCGTTCTTGTTTAAATCAAACATATAAAAATATCGAAGTAATATTTATCGATAATGAAAGTTCCGATTCTAGTTTAGAAACAGTTACTAAATATAAAGAGCAGAATAATGCAAATTTTATTATTGATACCGCTAAAAATATATACCCTAAATGCTGGGACGAATGCATAGAACTTGCAGAAGAAAAATATATTTCTGGAGACTATTATACTATAATTGGATCTGACGATGTAATACATGAAACCTACATTGAAAATGTAGTAAAATTATTGTCTATAAATCAACCTTTATTTTTTCAATCTTCTTTGGTTTGGTTCTCTGAAGACAAAATTATAAGAGAAGTCGCTTACAAATACGATAACATCGAAGATTTCAAATCTCAACTTTTAACAAAATGTTGCGTAAATACGCCTACTGTTTTTTATAAAAAAGATTTTAAAAAGAACTTGCAACTTAAAACCGAACCAGTTAAATTCTCAGGAGCAAATGATTATGCTTTATATTGCGAGATAGCTGACAAGAATATTATAATAGAAAATTATGAAAAATGGATTGGTTATTATTATCGTATCAATCCAGAACAAGCTACTTGGCAAATGCATCAATCAAAAATTAATTACGACAAAATAATCCAAAGAAAATGGAGGCAAAAATGGACGAATTAAACAATATTTTAGAACTAGTAAAAAATTATATCGACAAGAAAGAGAAAAATTGGACTCCCGGCAAAGATTGGGTTCAATATGCTGGTCCTTATTTTAATTCTGAAGAATATACTTCTTCGATAAAATCATTATTAAACGGATGGCTAGTTCTTGGTCAAGATGCTATAACTTTTGAAACAAAATTTCCACAACAGCTTGGAAAAGAGTACGGCATATTAACCAACAGCGGTAGTAGCTCTAATCTTATTATGATGTCTTCAATGACATCAAAAAGATTGTATAATTTTCCAAAAGGCACAAAAGTAATTACCCCGATTGCAGGTTTTCCAACAACGATCAATCCTATTTTTCAAGTGGGTTTTGAGCCTGTTTTTGTAGATATTGATCTTGATACTTTAAATTTGAATTTAGATCAAGTTGAAGAAGCGGCTAAGAAAGGAGCAAAAATCATTACTTTTGCACATGTTCTTGGAAATCCTCCAAACATGAATCGATTGATGGATATTATCAATACTTATTCACTTGTTCTTCTTGAAGATTGTTGTGATGCTTTAGGCTCAACTTATGATGGAAAACCTCTTGGTAGTTTTGGCGAACTTACTAGTTGCAGCTTTTATCCAGCTCATCATATGACTATGGGCGAAGGTGGATTTGTGGCATGTAAAACCCATCTCCAAAAAATAGTAACAAGAAGTTTTAGAGAATGGGGTCGCGGTTGCTATTGCGTAGGCAAGAAAGCTAATCTACTGAAGAATGGTTCATGCGGTAAACGTTTTTCAAATTGGCTTCCAGAACTTCCAGAAGAAGAGTTTGATCATAAATATGTTTATGATGAAATTGGATATAATTTAAAACCAATGGAGCTACAAGCATCTATGGGTCTTGCTCAAATGTCTAAACTTCCTGAAATACACAGATTAAGAAAACGCAATCACGCTCTTCTTTGTGACGCTTTCAATCAATATGATAAATATTTTATTATTCCAAAAGCTACTGAATTAGCTGATCCAAGTTGGTTCGCGTTCGCTGTAACAATTAAAGATGGCGCACCATTTAAACGTAAACACATAGTTCAACACTTCGAAAACGCCAAAATTCAAACTCGACCATATTTTGCAGGTAATATCATGTTACAGCCAGCTTATTCTGGAATTATGAATTCAAAAGATGTTATTGAAAAATTTCCTATAGCTCGTAAAATTACAACAGATACATTTTTCTTAGGCACAAGCCCAGTTATAACTGAAGAACAAATCTGTTATATAAAGAAAAATTTAGATCTATTTATATCAGAATTATGAAAGTGGTTTATATCACCGGATGTCTCGGGCTTATAGGATCTTATTTAACAAGAATCTGCTTAGAAAAAAATTACTATGTAATTGGAATTGATAAAGTAACTTATGCTGCAAGAGCAGATTTATTGCGTGAATTTTATAAATATAAGAGATTCAAATTCGAACAGATAGACATCTGTAATCTTGATAGGCTTGTTGATTGCGATTATTTCATCAATGTCGCCGCTGAAACGCATGTTGATAACTCAATAAGAAAAAGCGATGATTTTATTAAATCAAATATAAATGGTGTTTATAATATAGTTGAATTGCTTAAGACTTATAAGAGAGAAGGAATAATTACTCCAACATTAATTCATTTTAGCACTGATGAAGTTTATGGCGATATTTCTGAAGGAGAACATATCGAAACAGATATTTTAAAACCTAGCAATCCATATTCAGCTACAAAAGCGGCAGCAGATCAATTGATTCTTGCATGGGCTAGAACATATAAAATTAACTATGTTATTGTTCGTCCTACAAATAATTATGGAATTGGACAATATGTAGAAAAACTTATTCCAAAAGCATGTAAGTGCTTAGCTTTAAATCGAAAAATACCGTTGCACAATCAAGGCTCTCCATTTAGAAATTGGCTTCATGCAAAAGATACTGCTAATGCAGTTATAAAAATCATCGAAAGTGGAGTCAAAAATGAAATTTTTAATATTGCTGGTGGTTTTGAACAAAGCAATATTGTGACCGTTGAAAAAATAATTTCTGAATATTTTGATAGTCTTCCAGACGATTATAAAGAAAAATATTTAGATTTATCAATTTCAAGAGAAGGTCAAGATGTTAGATATGCTTTGAATGATAATAAGTTAAAAAATCTTGGATGGAGACCTATATGCAAATTCGATGCTGAAATAAAAGAAATAGTACAATATTATAAAAATAATTTTATATGGTAACAGAAAATAATAAAACACTTGTTAAAAGAATCATAAATTTAGCTTATAAATATAAATTAAGTCATTTAGGAAGTTATTTTTCTTGCTTAGATATTATAGATGACATTTTCAAGAATAAAAAAAATGACGATATTTTTATTTTATCTTGTGGACACGCATCTCTAGCTTTGTATTGCGTTATAGAAAAGTATTATGGAATTAATGCCGAATTTCTTTTTGATAAACACGGCGGACATCCACATCTTGACGAAGATAATAAAATTTATTGCTCAACTGGAAGTTTAGGAATGGGGATTACAGTTGCAATAGGAAGAGCTATTTCAAATCCCAATAGGAAAGTTTATTGTTTAATAAGTGACGGAGAAACTGCTGAAGGTTCTGTTTGGGAATCTCTTCGGTTTATAAAAGAAAAAAATATTCAAAATATCGAAATCCATTGTTCTTGCAATGGATATGCTGCTTATGACGATATAAATACAGAATATTTAAAACAAAGATTAGTTTCTTTCTTACCAGAAATAAAATTTCATTTAACAAACGGAGATTTTTTTCCATTTTTAAAAAAACTTAATGCTCATTATCATATAATGTCAGAAAATGATTATACTATAGCCAACGATATACTTACATGAGAAAAAACTTTAGTAATATATTGCTTCAAGAAATGCATAAAAATAAAAATATCTATTTTCTGACCGCTGACTTAGGTTATGGTTTATGGGACGAGATAAGAAACTCTTTTCCCGATAGATCTTATAATGTAATGTCTTCCGAACAATTGATGATTGGCGCTTCCGTAGGAATAGCTTTGGAAAAAAAGATACCTGTTTGTTATTCTATCACTCCTTTTTTATTATATAGACCATTTGAATTTATTAGAAATTATTTAGATCATGAAAAAATTCCTGTTAAATTAATTGGAGGCGGCAGAAATAAAGATTATGGATATTTAGGTTTTTCTCACTGGGCCGAAGACGATGAAAAAGTAATGAAATGTTTTGATAATATTAAGTTTTATAAACCAGAAAATATAAAAAATCTGCACGAAGAATCTATCGATTTATTATATAATAATTTTCCATCTTACATGAATTTAAAAAAATGAATGTATTAATAACTGGATCAAATGGTTACATAGGGAAATCAATTTTAAATTCTAAAATTGCAAATGTTGTATTTTTTCACGGAAACAGACAAACAATAAATTTATTAGATAAAGAATGCGTCAAAACTTTTATTAAAGAAAATAAAATAGACGCCATTATTCATTGCGCTATAGAAGGTGGCAACAGATTGAAAATTGATGATGCAAATACTTTTTTCAATAATATTTTAATTTTTGAAAATCTTTATTATTGTAAAAACTTATTACATAAAGTAATCAATCTAGCTTCTGGAGCGGAGTTTGACAGACAAACTGACATCAATTTAGCGGATGAAGAAATTATTTTTAATAGAATACCCAAAGATTATTATGGTTTATCTAAAAATATAATAGCTAAAAAAGTATTAACTACGAATAATTTCTTAAATTTAAGAATATTTGGTTGCTTTGACGAAAATGAATTAAATACTAGATTCATAAAAAGCTGTATTTTAAAAAGTTTCAACAACGAAGATATCATAGTTCATGAAGATAAAATCATGGATTTTTTTTATTTAAACGATCTAATATCAACCATAAAACATTTTTTATTTTTTGATCATTCTGTATCTGATATTAACTTGAGTTATGAGCATAAAAATAAGTTATCTGAAATTGCTAAAAAAATCATATATTTCAATAAATCTCAAAGCAAAATAGTCATTCAAAATCCCCAAGGATTAAATTACAATGGAGATTTCAAGAAAATACTTTCTTTGCCTATAAATTTACAAGGTTTAGAAACAGGTATACAAAAAACTATAATTAACATAAAATGAGAACAGCATGTTTCATATATTCAGACTCTCCTAAATACGACAAATTACAAGAATGCGCTATTAACAGTTTTAAAAAATTTCATCCAGATATTCCTATTTGTGTATACAGTTCTCAAAACAATCAGCTTGAAAACATAAAAATATCTAGCGGATACAAAAAATTTCTTTTTGCAAAATTAGCTGCTTCTCAAGAAAATATACAAAAAATAATTATTTTAGGAGCAGATACTATAACTTGTTCAAGATTAGATGAGTTTTTAGATAATAATGAATATGATATTTTGTCAACTCTTGATTATCCTTATCAACTATGTATGCACACTATACCTTGCGAACAAGTCCGTAAAGGCGTTATAAATTCTATTTCTTCACTCGCTTTATCTTTTTCAAAAAACGATCACATTAACGCAGATGCAGTTTGTTTTAATAATATAAAAGCTTTAGAAGAAACACTAAACTGTAGCAGATGGATGACTAATGAATATGCTGAACAAGGCGCTTTAAATTATATATGTAATATACAAAATAAATATACTAATAAAATAGTTGATGGAGATTATGAAAATTCAAATATAGTTTATAATACAAGGTCTAAAGGTAATACTACGGAAAAGTCAGGCGAAAAACCTTGGTTTAAATATACTAATTTATTTGAAGTTCAAGATAAAAAACTTTATACTAGCGTTCATGAAAATTGTTTAAAATCTAAACAAATAAAACTCTGGCATTATTGCGAAGGACTATCCAGTATATTATCAGAAACAGATTTTGAAAAAATTATAAATTGTTGGATTGAAAACGGCTTCAACCAACAAACAAAAGATTTTTTCACAAACGAATGTAATTGTGGAAATTTCTTTAAAGAAAAATTTACTATATGACAATTCTAGTTACTGGCGGATCAAGCATGGTCGGCAAACATTTACAAAAAGTTTTGCCGAAAGCTATATATTTAAGCAGTAAAGAATGTGATCTTCAAAATTTTGAACAAACATCTAAGCTTTTTAAACAGGTAAAGCCTCAAGCAGTTATTCATTTGGCCGCAAAAGTTGGCGGTATTATGGATAATATCAAAAATCCAGTAGGTTTTTTTGATGATAACATACTAATTAATACCAACACTGTAAAAGCCACATATGAATGCGGAGCTTCTAAATTTATTGGAGTCCTTAGCACATGTATTTATCCTGACAAATTAAAGAAAAGTGAATATCCAATTAATGAAGAAATGCTTCATAATGGACCTCCAACACCAACAAATTTCGCTTATGGATATGCAAAAAGATGTTTAGCCGTTCAAATAGACGCTTATAACAAACAAAATAAAACAGAATACAGTTCTTTAATTCCTTGTAATCTATATTCCGAACATGATCATTTTGAAGGCGACAAGGCTCATTTTCTGTCTAGTCTTATCAATAAAATTCATAATGCTAAAATAAATAATGAAAAATATATTCAGTTGTTTGGTTCTGGAAAACCGTTAAGACAATTTATGTACGCTGGAGATCTTGCTGAAGCGATTATAAAAACAATCAATAAAAAAAATGCTTATAATTATAATATTTGTACTCCTGAAAATAAAAACATCGAACAAATTGCTAAAATAGCGTTGAAAGCTTGTGATGCTGAACATCTAAAAATTAAATGGGACAGATCAAAGCCAGATGGTCAATTTAGAAAAGACGCTTCATCTGTTAAGTTTTTAAATGATTTTCCTGATTTTAAATTTACTTCGTTATTTGAAGGAATACAAAAAACTTATAATATCAAATACAAATGAGTGCTTGGAAACTAAATGATTCTAACTTTTCTTTTTTAGATAGACTAAAAATTGCTAAGTTTATACTAAACCCAAATAACTTTTGGACGATGAGTAAACAAGTTACTTCTTTCGAAAAGAAAATGGCTGCATACATTGGATGTAAACACGCCGTTTTCGTATCTAGTGGATCGACTGCCAATACTATTTTGGCAATGCATTTAAAAGACAAGTTTTACACCGAACAAAAAAAGAAGATTATTTTTCCATCTACCACTTGGACCACTTCAATTGCTCCATTTCTGAGAGAAGGGTTTGAACCTTTGTTCATTGATGTCTCGCTCAAAGATTTTGCTATGGATTTAGATTTATTAGATTTAGTTTTAGAGAAAGAGCGCGATTCAGTATCATGTGTTTTTATAACGAGTTTAATAGGTTTTGTTCCAGATATGGATAAATTATCGCATATCGCTGAAAATCATAAAGTAAAAATCATGATGGACAATTGCGAAAATACTTTTGGTAAGTTTTATTTAAAAAATGTTTCATCATTTTTTACTAGTACCACAAGCACATATTTCGGCCACCAATTACAGAGTGTAGAAGGCGGATTTATATTTACAAACGATGATGAAGAATACGAATATTTTTTAATGGCTCGTAATCATGGAATGACAAGAAGTGTCAAGAATCCAGAAAAATATATTAATAAAGATGTTGATAGTAGATTTGATTTCTATTTTCTAGGAAGCAATTTTAGAAACACAGATATAAATGCTTTCATTGGTTTATTGGATTTTAACAGAATCGAAGAGCTTACTAATAAAAGAATTAATCTATATAACATATACAAACAATCATTAAATAATTCTTTATATCTACCTAATATAACTAATAAGTTTGGTCATGTTCCATTTTGTTTTCCCATATTTTGTGAAAATTCAGAAAAAAGAAATCTAGCAATCAAGTTCTGCAATGATAATGAAATAGAAAGCCGCCCAATTATTTCTGGTAACCTTTTGAAGCAGACCTGCTATAAACAATATGACGACTACAAGAACTTTAAAAATAGCGAATATTTACACAATAACTCTTTTTATGTAGGACTACATTCAAAAGTAACAAAAGAAAATATTATAAAATTAACTAATTATTTAAACAATCTATAATATGAAAGTAATAGTAACAGGCATTCTAGGCCAAGATGGAGCAAACATGGTAGAATATTTGCTTCAAAATACTGATGCGAATATTTTCGGAATGATGCGTAGAACCGCTAATCCTAATTTTATAAATTGTACAAACTTTATAGATAATAAGAGATTTCGATTTATATATGGCGATTTAACTGACAGCGTTAGTTTAGATAGTTTAGTGAATGAAATTAAACCTGATTATTTTATAAATTTCGGAGCACAATCATTTGTTGGATGCAGTTGGGAAATACCTTTGCAAACATTTGATGCAAATGCTACTGGCGTAGTTAGGTGTCTTGAAGCTATTCGCCGTTTTCAACCAAAGTGTCGTTTTTATTCCGCTGGGTCCAGCGAAGAGTTTGGAGACGTACAATACAGTCCTCAAGACGTTTTACATCCAGTTAGACCTAGAAGTCCTTACGGCGCAAGTAAAGCTGCCGCTCGACATCTTGTTAAAGTTTATCGCGAATCTTATAATTTATATGCCGTTCATGGTATTCTTTTTAATCACGAAGGAACAAAACGAGGCGAAGAATTTGTAACTAGAAAAATTACGAAAGGTGTAGCTCGCATAAAACATAGCATTAGAAATAGAAAACCATTCGCTCCGATTGAATTAGGAAATTTGGACGCGAAGAGAGACTGGTCAGATTCTGAAGATTTCGTCGATGGAGTATGGAAAATGCTGAACCAACAAAAACCAAAAGATTACATTCTTTCTTCAAATGAGACTCATACGATCAGAGAATTTATTAATAAAGCGTTTACTGTAGCTAATGTTGATGGTATTTGGCACGGTCAAGGTACAAATGAAGAATTGAGTCTACCTAATTATATAATGGAGGAACATGAAGTTTGTTCATCTGTTTTGGTAAAAATTAATCCTAAATTTTATAGACCAGCAGAAGTTGAACTCCTTCTCGGTGACTCAAATTTGGCGAGAGAAGAATTAGGTTGGAAGCCGAAAATTTCCTTTGACAACCTCGTAGAACGTATGGTAAAGTACGACATAGATAATTTTAAAATCTAGTGTATAATTAAATTTACCATGAGCAATCATTTACCGCTTCTCACGCCAGAATTTTTATCAAATTATAAAAACAAGCAACCCAACTGGGGTTTCAATGGATTAGGATATATAGTCTATAAAAGAACATATGCTCGTTTAAAAGATGACGGTACTACCGAAGAATGGTTTGAAACAGTCGAGCGTTGTATAAATGGCGCGCAAAAAATTGGCGCAGGATACACAAGAGAAGAAGCCGAACGTATATATGATTACGTTTTTAATTTGAAATGCAATTTTGCTGGTCGAATGTTGTGGCAGCTTGGCACATCAACCGTGGATCGTTTTGGCGCTAATTCACTTTTAAATTGCTGGGCGACAGCAATGCGTGAGCCAAAAGCATTTTTGTTTCTTTTTGAAAATTTGATGCTTGGTGGCGGTGTTGGTTATAGTATTCGTCGCGAAGACGTTCACGAACTTCCCAAGATTAAAAAAGGTGTAAATGTCATTCATGAAGCTACTAAAGATGCCGATATCATCGTACCTGACAAGCGTGAAGGCTGGGTTAACCTTCTTTCTAAAGTTTTGGACGCGTTTTACGTCACTGGTAAATCGTTTTCTTATTCCACAATTCTCATCAGAGGTTATGGTGAGTCAATCAAAGGTTTTGGCGGAAAGGCTAGTGGTCCACAAATCCTTATTGATGGAATCGATAAAATTACAAAAATTTTCCAAGCTAGAGAAGGTAAGAAACTTCGTTCAATCGATGTTTTAGATATTTGTAATATTATTGGTAGTATTGTTGTAGCTGGCAACGTTCGTCGTAGTGCTGAAATCGCTCTCGGTGATCCAGATGATATTCTCTATCTTCGCGCTAAGAATTGGGGTTCTGGAAACGTGCCAAATTGGCGAGCGATGAGTAACAATACTATTTATGCTGATAGTTTCGATCACGTTCTTGATGAGATTTGGAAGAATGGATATGAGATCAATAAAGATTCTGGCTATGCAAACGGTGAACCTTATGGATTATTTAATCTTCCCCTTTCTCAAAAGTTTGGTCGCATTAAGGATGGGCCAATCTCACAGAATCTACTTTATCCAACAGATATAGACAATTGTGAGATGACCAATCCTTGCGCTGAAATAAGTCTTTCTAATTATGAGTGCTGCAATCTTTGTGAACTGTATCTTAATAATATTACTTCGAAAGAAGAGTTGATTGATTGTGCAAAACTACTTTATAAGACTCAAAAAGCTATCGCTGCGCTTCCTTTTATTCATGAAGAAACCAATCGTATCGTTCACAAGAATATGCGTCTTGGTCTTGGCGTTACTGGCGTTTGCCAGTCTCTTGATAAGCTTGATTGGCTTGATGACTGTTACGTCTCTTTACGCAAGTTCGACAAAGAATGGAGCGCAAAGCGTGGATGGTCTGAAAGCATTAAACTTACCACAGTAAAGCCTAGTGGAACGCTAAGTTTACTTGGTGGCGCTACTCCCGGTGTTCATCCAGCATTCTCTAAATATTATATGCGAACTGTACGCATGTCCAGCAGCGATGCTTTAGTACAGATTTGCAAAGACATGGGTTATCATGTAGAATTTTTAGTTAATTTTGATGGCACTGAGAATCGCGATACAGTTGTTGTTTATTTTCCATGCAAGACTCCCGAAGGATCAATTCTTACAAAAGATATGGATGTAATTAAACAGCTAGATATGGTCAAGAAGCTTCAAACTGTCTGGTCTGATAATGCTGTTTCAGTTACCGCTTATTACAAGCCAGAAGAGTTAAACGATTTGAAAGCTTGGCTTAAGAATAATTACGAGCATAATATCAAGAGCGTTAGCTTTTTGCTATTTAAAGATCACGGGTTCAAGCAAGCCCCATATCAAGAAATTGATGAATCTACATATCTTGCTGCCATCAGTAAAGTCAAGCCATTGATAACAAGCTCCTCAAACAGCAATGAAATGCTTGATATAGTCGAATGCTCTACTGGAGCGTGTCCAATTCGATAAAAAAAATTGAAATAATTTCAGTCAAATATAAGATAAATTACATATCAATAATATGAACAAGACATCAGCAAGAACAGTTACAGCTTCAACCAAGACCGCAAAATCAGCCGCAAAGCCAGCCGCTCCAGCAAAGCCAAGTGGTGGCAAGAAGAAGTAATAAAAAATAAACCCAAGAAAGCCGCCCTAAAAAGCGGCTTTCATTTTTTCTATCTATTTACAATTATGTGTAATTTTATTTATGAACATATTAGTAGATTTATCTGAGCTTATTGCTAAAAAAAGGCAAGGCCCAAAAAGCTCTGCACAAACTCCAGCAAAACCAGACGAGCGTAAAAAAGGGTCTAGCGTCAATGAACCGGGATCTGCTGGAACATCTCCAGACGCAAAGGAACGTGCAAAAGAAGTTCTAAAAAGAAAAGATGATAAGCAACTTGTTAGTAAAGCAGAAATAACTTTTAGCGAAAAAGTAATTAACGCTTTAAAGACCAAAGTTAAAAATCATAACGCCAAACATTCCAAGAAAGTAACTTTAGGTCAATTAAAGAAAGTTTATCGTAGAGGTTTGGGAGCCTTTAGTGCTAGTCATAGACCTGGACAATCAAGAGCGTCTTGGGCTATGGCAAGAGTTAATACATTTTTAAGAATGCAGAGTGGCGGCAAAGTCAAAGACGCATATCGTCGTGCAGATCAAGATATCGCAAATAGTTAATTATGAATACGATTGAAGTTGATATTTTCGGTTATAATGATTACGAAGAGGAAGATTTTCAACAAGCTCTTTCTGATCTTCAACAATTTGGTGTAAAAGAAGATGAACTAAATTTAAACTTTGTTAATATAGAAGAAACAGATGAACAGTAAAATCAGTTAATTAAATTAAAGATTTATTAATCTGAAGCAAAAAAATGAACATATCGGTCAATCTAAGTAATGAAATTCGCGCCTCTAAGGACAAAAAAGTCCTTAATAAGCCGTTTAGAACACCTAAAGGTCCAAAAAAATTCTCTGTCTATGTAAAAAATGAGAATGGAAATATTGTAAAGGTGAATTTCGGTGACCCAAATATGGAAATCAAACGCGATGATCCTGCTCGCCGCAAAAATTTTCGCGCTCGTCATCAATGCGATACAAACCCTGGCCCTCGTTGGAAGGCTAGATATTGGTCTTGCAAAATGTGGGAATCTAAAAAGTCAGTTACAGATTACACTAGTAAAGGTTCTATCGATGATATTGTTCATCAATGGGATGGAATTACTTTATGGGAAGAAGCAGATCTTTTAAAACTAACACCTTATTTATCAAATGCTCAAGAAACTACTGAAGAAATCGAAACAAACACTGAAAAAACTAATGAAGAAGCTGCCGAAATGGCTATGGCGCAATTAGCCTATATCGCTGATCATTCTAAAGATTTATTAGAAAAGCTTCGCACTAATCCATCAATGGCAGAAAAAATTGAACCGTGGGTTCAAAGCAAAATAACCATTATGGAAGATTATTTATTTTCTGTTTATAATTATTTAGTATATTCTCATGAAATTGAAAACGACAACGAAGATAATCAAGAAGAAATTAAAGCGGGAATGAGAATAATTAATATTAACCCTTCATGTTTACATTATAACAGTGAAGGTATTGTCAAAGAAATTAAAGATTTACCTGATAATATGGGAAAAATAGTTTCTTACGAAGTTATTAACAAAGGTGAAAACTTCAAAGAAGGTGATATTTTAACAAAAACATTAGATCAAATTGTCTCTTTAGAAGGTGCTTATAATTCTCCAAAAAAAGACATGAAATCTAGATGGAGCATGAAATATAAAAAATCAATTGATTGCGATAACCCTAAAGGATTTTCTCAAAAAAATTATTGTGAGCGTCAGAAAAGAGGCGGTAACTATAAATAACAATGAAAACAACATTTAAATTCGACAACAAAAATTTAGTAGCAGAGATTTCATTATCTAATGTAATTGAAGATGATGAAACAGAAATGCATAGTGAATATATGAGCGAGTGCATGTTGAAAGACGATGCATTTGTAAATACAGCAGGTATGTCCAGCAGCGATGCTAAATATATGTGCGGTATGTCATATATGAAAAATAGATCAATGCTAAACGAGATGTCCGGTCAACTGACTGAAAAGCAAAAAACTTTACCTCCTGCTCTTCAAAAAGCTATTTTGAATAAAATGCGTAAAGAAGGCAAGTTGAATGATCAAGGTAAAAAAGAAGCAGGTGAATCACCTGAAGGCGAAAAGTCTGAAGCCGCTCAAATCGCCGTGTTTCCACAAGAATCAGCGCCTTCAACTGCAGAAATTAATATTCACTTAACAAACGAAGGAATTAAAATAGACGAAAAGCTAAAAGCTGAACAGAATTCATCTGCTCCTAAAAATCCACAGTTACAAAGCTCAACGTTCGATCCAAAAGCTTAATATTTTAACCGCTAGGCAACTAGCGGTTTTTTCATCTTGACAGTTCCATTTTTCATGTTATCGTCCATAGCGTGAACAAACGAGAGCTTCTGAAAAAGCTTTTGCATATACCTCAAAAAAATCCAAAACATTTTTGGGGTATGCAATTTAGATTATTAAATAGTCTTCTGAAGAAATTTCCAGACCCTAAATTTTGGGATCAACTTTCTGTTGACAAAGTTGATTGTTTGACGTTATATGCTGGTGAAGATGCGAATGGAATAGCGGATAAATATAAGAGATTTATTTTTCAACCTGAATTCAAAAACCCCGAAATTAAACTTGGCGACAAGCTAGGCGATGATTACAATATAAAGGTAAAACCGAGAACAATTAAAGATTTTTTAAAATGAGTAGAAAAATTAAAGAAGATACAGACACAAATAAAATTACAACTTCTCAAGAGCAACTAAAAAGCTTCTTGAAGAATAATAAAGATTCACATTACAATTTTGAGCCGAGTATCGACTATAAAGTTTCAAGTAGCAGTTTATTGCTTGATTATTTTCTTACTGGTGGTTTAGGAACGGGACTTCATAGATTCTGTGGTATAAATGAAGGCGGCAAGACCAGCTGTGCCCTTCAGTTCATGAAGAATTTTTTAGATCAGTCAAAAAAGCGTAAGGGATTTTATATAAAAGCAGAGGGTCGTTTGAGTAAAGAAATGATTGAACGATCTGGAGTTAAATTTGTATTTGATGAGGATCAATGGGTTGAAGGCACTTGTTTTGTTTTTGAATCAAACATTCATGAAACCGTATTTGATGCAATGAGAGAACTTGTCGGTAAGAATGATGAAAAGATTCAATATTTCTTTTTATTAGATTCTGTAGATGGTCTTATCAGAAAGGGAGATCTTGACAAGACTTTTGAAGAATCTCAAAAAGTTGCTGGTGGCGCAGTAATTGCAGCAGATCTAATGAAACGCATTTCGATTGCGCTTCAGAAGCGCGGTCATATTGCAATATTTATTTCTCAGGTTCGTGCCGACATTAAACTAGATCCATACAGCAAAGCTCCTATTCGCCAAACTACCGCAACCGGTGGTAATGCTTTGCTACATTTTGCAAATTGGATTTTCGAATTTGATTCTCGTTTCAAGGGTGATTTGATTCTTGAAGATCCTAACGCTTCTTATGACGAACAAAAGAATCCTTATCTTGGACATTTTGTTAAGATTGTTGTAAAGAAGTCTCCAAACGAACGCACTAATTGTACTATTCGATATCCAATTAAATATGGACGAAAGAATGGTACTTCGAATTGGGTGGAAAAGGAAATTTTTGATTTTCTAACTATGTGGGAAATTGCAATTAAGAAGGGAGCTTGGATTAGTTTTGACGAAGACTTTCTTAATACTTTAAAAGAAGCTGGATTCACAGAGTTTCCTGCTCAAATTCAAGGATCTGCTAAGTTTGAACAAATTGTTAATGACAATGAAAAGCTTAAGAACTTCTTCTATAAGTATATCAGTGAAAATTTACTAAATTTTGGCGATGGAATTTCTATCACTCAATAATAAAAAAAAACGTTGTAAGAACGCTCGCGATTATATTATCAACTGGACAATCGATAGCCGTAGTAAATTTCAAACAGAGGTCAAAAAATTTTTACGAAACTATTGGCTTCATAATATTGTATTTGAAGAATTTCCTATTGTTGGGACTCGTCTAAGTTTGGACTTTTATAATGCTAATAAAAAAATAGCCATAGAAGTCCAAGGCAGACAACATACTGGTTATGTTGAATTTTTTCATCAAAATAGAATGAATTTTCTACATCAGTTAAATAGAGATAAGAAAAAAGAACGATTTTGTGAACTTAATAAGATTAAACTTGTAACAATTTATGAAAATGATATAATAAATAAACATCTTTTTGAAAGTCAAGGTGTAATATTATAAAATGAAAAAAGATTCGCAATCAGAGAATTTTAAGCAATTTAAAATTCCTGAAAATTATTTTAATAAATTGTATGAGTTTACTGGATCTGATGAATCTTCCAAGGGTTTTATAGTCGCTTATGTTTCGCAAGATGGTTGTCCGACAATTTATACTAAGGTGGCGAATGCAATCGTAGAAATGGGATTGGTTAAAGCTTTAGAAAAATATTTAAATGAAGTGAATAACAGTCAAGATTCCATTGACATCAGCGAAGAAACCTGATACGGTGGTTTTGGCATGATTTATTCATATGATTTAGAGACGCAATTGCTTGCTGGATTGATTAAATATCCAGATCGTTATGCTGAAGTTGCGTCATTTGTAACCGAGAAAGACTTTTGGAGCGAAAGTTCTAAAATTAACCGTACTATTTTTTGCGTACTTCGTCAAGCCATAGACAATGGCGAGAAAATTGACGACGTAGTTATCTCTCAAAGAGTTAAAAATTATGGAGTAACTTTCGAAGACAATATTAATCCATCAGATTATATTGAATCATTATCGTTAAAGAAAATTTCTCCTGAGTCTATTATCAGCGTAGCTAAAGAATTAAAGAAATATACAATCCGTCGCGAAATATCTTTATGCGCTGCTGATATAAATAAGAAGATGAAGTCGATATCTCCATCTTCTGATTATAAAACAATTGTTGAAACTGCGGATAAATTATATAATGATCAAATAAATTTATATGAAACAGGCGCAGATCAACCAGAAGATATTTTTGCTGAAATGGAAGCTCTTATTGAAGAGCGTGGCAACAATCCAGTAACAGAATTCGGTTTTGCTGGTCCTCATCCTAAAGTTCAAGACATGTATGGATCTTTGCTAAGACCTGGAAATATTACCGTAATCGTAGCTCGTTCAGGTGTAGGTAAAACTCAATTTTGTTTAGATTTTACAACGAAAGTTTCAGAAAGATATGAAGTTCCAGTCCTTCATTTTGATAACGGAGAAATGAGTAAAGATGAATTGATATTTAGACAATGTGCCGCCATGACTAAAGTACCGATGCATCTACTGGAAAGCGGAAATTGGCGTAAAGCAGGTACAGAAATTGTTGAAAATGTTCGTCTTGCTTGGAAGACTATAAAAAAACAATACAAGCATCTTTATTATTATAATGTCGGTGGAATGAGTATTGATGCACAAATAAGTGTTTTAAAGAGATTCTATTATTCTAGAATAGGCCGTGGAAATCCTCTTATTTTTAGTTTTGATTATATCAAAACTACAAGTGAACATACTAGCAATAAAACCGAATGGCAACTTGTTGGTGAAATGGTAGATAAATACAAGCGATGCATTCAAAAAGATATTAAAAGTGATAAAGGGCCATGTATATCAATGATGACATCTGTTCAGTCAAATCGCGCAGGTATTGTAACAAATAAGAGTGCCGCGAATGTAACTGATGACGAAAGTATCGTTTCTTTGTCAGATAGAATTACTCAATTCTCATCTCATATGTTCATTCTTCGTCAGAAGACTTTTGATGAATTACAGAATGAAGTTGGCTATGGAACTCATAAATTTATTAATGTTAAAGCTCGCCATCTTGGCAAAGACATAGCTGGCGCAATCAATCCAGTAAAACTTTCAGATGGTACTTTAAAGAAAAATTTTGTTAATTTAGAAATTGTTAATTTTTGTGTTACTGAAAAAGGTGATTACAGAGACATTGTGGACAATATTTCGACAACCGCAACTGTAGCCAAGGACAATAATGACGACGTACCTAACCTCGATTAATAATCAAGTAAATCAGATTGAAAAGATCTTAATTGATCTTGGTTATAATTTATCTGATCGCGGTAAATACTGGCAATGCAACGCTGTATACAGAAACGGTGATAACCGCACGGCATTACAAATTTGGAAAGACACTGGTATTTGGCGCGATTTTGTGGCTAATACTTCTTATCAGCCATTCAAAAGATTATTAGAATTAAGCTGCAACGACGATTCTAAAATAGAAGAAATACTTGTTTCTATCAAAAATAATAACGAATCATTCACAGAATCAATTAGGACTCCAAAAATGGAAACAGAACAATTCTTTGATCATGACGAAATAAAAACTCTTTTACCTCATTATGATTATTATAATAAGAAAGGCATAGATACAGCTATTCTTGAACTTTATCGTTGCGGATTTTCAATGTCAGGTAGAATGAATGGCCGTTTTGTGTTTCCAATCTTTGATGAAAATAAAAAAGTTATTGGTATAAGCGGCAGACATTTATTATGGAAAACAAATTCTAGTTTTCCAAAATGGAAACATTTAGGCAAGAAAACTGGTTGGATATATCCAATTAATATACAGTCTCAAGAAGACAATATTTTTTCTAAAACTATTGAAAAAAAACGCAGTATAATTTTAGTTGAAGGTATCGGTGATAGTCTTGCCTTATCACAGCAAGGATATCATAATCATCTTGTGGTTTTTGGATTAGAAATCAGCTCTAAGCAATTGTCATATCTCATGTCCTTATCTGTTGATGAAGTCATAATTGCTACCAATAATGATCGCAACAAAACCGACAATCGTGGACTTCAAGCCGCCATAAAAATTTTTCTTAAACTCATTAAATATATTGATATCGATAAAGTTAAAATAAAACTTCCTATCTGTAAAGATTTTGGAGAAATGCTTGAAAAAGGATTAAGTTTAGAACAATGGGAGAACAAAACAAGAAATAGAATCACCCAAATAGAATATATACTAGATTATGTATATAATACCGACAAAGATAAGAAATCTATTTCTATATTAAAAAATTATCTAGAAAGTTTGAAGCTTTGAAGGAGACATTATCTGCCAGTAAAATTAAAACACTTAAATCCTGCTCATGGCAGTATTGGTGCAAATACATATTAAAGCTACCAGATAAAACTAATTCTGGAGCGTTGATTGGCGATACTGTGCATATTGTTCTTGAGTGTCTTGGTGCGCCAAGGCACAAAAAACATTATACTAAAATACTTGCGAAAAAAAATATTTTTGCTTCTAAAGCTGTTAAAAGACTTGTCTATAAACACGCTAAACATAAAAATCTTAATGAAAAAAATCAAATAAATGATATTTGCGTCATGACATTAAATGGTTTGATGTATGACTTTTTTGGCAAGCAATACGGCGAACCATCTCAAATAATTTCAGAAAAAGATTTCGAGCTTACCGTAGAACAAGAAGATATTCAATACAAAGTCAAAGGGTTTATAGATAAATTATATATCTATAAAAACATCAGCCTAGTTCTTATTCGTGACTTCAAAACTAATAAAAAGAAGTATGAAGGTAAAGAAATTTCTGACAATTTGCAAGATTATATTTACACTCTTGCGATTAGAAAACTTTATCCAGAACTCAAGAACATCAAAATGGAATTCTTGTTTTTAAAGCAAGATTTAAATGATAATGCTGTAATGCCCATGCAAACAAAAACCAAGTATGAATTAATTGGTTTTGAACATGAACTAACAGGCTACCAAAAATACGCTGATTCATTTAATGAAAAAACTGCTACATCAAACATGGCGGCGAATCAAGGCATACCTAAAGACGGCAGTTTTGCCGGAAAACTCTTGTGCGGATTCGCTAAGGAGCGTGATCAATTAAAGAAAGACGGAACTCCAATGTGGTATTGCACATATAAATTTGGATTTGACTATTTTGCCATAGTAGATAAAGATGAAAAGATCAAAAAATCAGCATTTACAAAAAAAGAATTGGCGGGAATTAAATTATTTGATGGAGAAAAAATAATAAAAAAGAAATATTATGGTTGTCCCTGTTTTAAATCTGCTGAAATCATCGATCCTTTTGATCTTGACAAGTTCTAATTTCGTGTTAGGATGAACGAACTATGCTGCCGTTGTTTAAATCTCACTTTAGTATAGGAAAATCTATACTTACTTTAGATGATCCAAAGAAAGTAACCGAAGGTGGATCAGATAGCATCTTTAAGATCGCTAAAGATAATAATTTAAAACAGATAATACTCGTAGAAGATACTCTCATTGGATTCTTTGAAGCGTATAAACGCAGTAAAGAAATGGGTATTCAACTCATTTTTGGACTAAGAATCTCAATGAGGAATTCTGCATTACCAGAAGATTCTCAAAGCGAACATAAGGTTATTGTGTTCGCCAAAGATAGCGACGGATGCAAACTTCTCAATAAAATATATTCGAGAGCTTTTTGCACGAATACTGGATTCTTGGATTACACAGATTTGAAAGAATTGTGGAACAATGAACATTTAAAGCTTGCCATTCCATTCTACGATTCTTTTATTTATATCAATAATTTTGCTTTTGGAAACGCAGTTCCTGATATATCATTTACTAAACCAAGTTTATTCTTGGAGAATAATGCATTAGCATTGGATCATCTTTTAGAGGAAAAAGTGAACGAGTTCGCAACAAATAATGACATTCCTGTCGTTAAAGTCCGCACTATTTATTACAATAAAAAGTCAGATGTCAAAGCTTTTATGACTTACAAGATTATTTGCAATAGATCATTCGGTAAAGAGAGATCATTAGAAAAACCAGAGCTACCTCATTTTTGCAGCGATAAATTCAGCTTTGAGGCATGGAAGGAAGAAAATGTTACGATTTAATAAAGAACAAAAGTACATTTGTTTTGATTTTGAAACATGTCATCTAAATCTTTTAGATGATAGTAATAAACCTTGGCAGCTAAGTTATATTATTGCCAAAGGAAACAACATAGTAAAAGAGGTTGATAATTATATTTACTGGCCTAATTTAAAACTATCTGAAGGTGCCAAACTTGTTACACACTTTGACGAACGTAAATATCATTCACTAGCAGCAGATCCTAAAGAAGTTTTATTTACTTTTGAATCATATATTTATGATGAAGATTATTTAATCATTGGACAGAATCTTCTTGGATTTGATGTTTATATTCACAATATCTATCGCAAACTTTTAGGACAAAAAACTGATTTTTCTTATATAAAAAGAATTATAGATACGAATTGTATAGCCAAAGCTATAAAAAAAGATCTTAAGCCCCAGAAGGATACGGATTTTACCTTTTGGCAATATCGATTGAATGATTTTCGACAAAAAGGCTTGAAGACAAGTATCAAAGCTCAGTTAAAAGATTATAAGATTGACTTCGACGAGAACATGCTTCATAATTCAATGTACGACGTTCAGATGAATTTTAAGATTTTTCAGAAGCAGTTATGGCAAATTGAGATATGAATTTTTTAGAAGATATCAAACCTTACGATAACGCCATGCTTCCCGGCGTTCGATTACCTCAAATTTCTATTGAAGGTAAATATTACGATCAGTTGCAAATACCCATTTCATCTGACAACTTTACATTTCTAAAGACACTTTGCTATAGAAGTTTAAACAATCTACAATTAAACAATAATCAGTACATTGAGCGTTTGGAGATGGAGCTAGACATCTTCAAAGAACTTGACTTCGTTGATTATGTACTACTCAACTGGGACATTCTTAAATTCTGTCATGAAAACAATATTCCTACTGGTGCTGGTCGTGGTAGTGCCGCAGGTTCTTTGGTCTTGTATCTTGTAGGTGTTACGAAAGTAGACCCAATCAAATACGGTTTATTTTTTGAACGATTTGTGAGTCGTTCTCGCGCTAAGAAAATAATTAAAGATGACATTACTTATCTTGATGGATCGCTGTTACCCGATGTAGATAATGATATTAGTTATGATCGTCGTGCAGAAGTTATTTCATATATTGAAAAAAAACATCTTGGTAAGACATCTAAAATTCTTACTTTAAATACTCTATCAAGTAAACTTTGTATCAAAGAATGCGGCAAAATCGTTAGCTCATATTCAGAAACAGAAGTTAACGAAGTCAGTGATAATATTCCAAAACTATTTGGCCGTGTATTTGAGCTAGAAGAAGCTTACAAAGAAAATGAAAAGTTTAAACAATGGGTAGATCAAAATAAAAATCTCTTTGAGATCGCTAAAAAGATTGAAGGTTTAAATAAAAATACAGGTGTTCACCCATCAGGCATTGCTATTTCTTACTATAAGATTGAAGAAGTTTGTCCTGTTCAAAAAACTTCTGATGGCGATTTAGTTAGTGGCTACGACATGAATTATGTAGCTGAACTTATGGTTAAATTCGATGTTCTTGGTCTTCGTACTTTAACTGTCGTAAACGAGGTATGTAAAAGACTAAATATTGAAATGACTTCTATTGATCCTGAAGATCCTTTTATTTATGAGAGTCTCCAAAATCTTCGTACCCCTCAAGGTTTATTTCAGATTGAAGCAGAAACTAACTTTAAAGTCTGTCGCAAGGTCAGGCCAAAGTCTTTGGAACAACTCAGTGCAGTCGTTGCTATTGCTCGTCCCGGTGCTTTGGACTTTGCCGATCAATATGCCACCTATTCTGCGTCAGGCGTATTTCAATTAGTACATGACTTCTTTAAAGAAGAGCTTTCATATACTGGAGGCATTCCTTTGTATCAAGAACAGTTGATGAAGATGGCAGTTCGTGTTGGATTTACTTTAGATGAGTCAGAACAGTTGCGCCGAATCGTAGGTAAGAAAAAAGTGGATCAGATGCCAGCGTGGCAAGGTAAAATTCGTCAGAAAGTATCTGAGCAGAATTTAGATCCTGCAATTGGTGATGTGTTGTGGAAAGTTGCCGAAGATTCAGCTAATTACTCATTTAATAAATCTCATTCAATCTCGTATGCAATTCTTGCTGCTTGGACTATTTATCTTAAATTTAAGTACCCTCATGAGTTTTTTCTAGCTTTGCTAAGATTATCTAAGCATGAGCCAGATTCTCATCATGAAATTAGTAAAATATCAAAAGAGCTTTTGCACTTTAATATCATTCTTTTACCGCCGGATTTAGCTAAGTCTGCATTAGATTTTAAGATTGAAGAGAATAATATTCGATTCGGTCTTAACTCTATCAAAGGTGTATCTGAAAAAACTTTACAGTCTCTACAGAATTTTCGCGAAACTAACACTCCAACTAAGTTCGACATATTTATTGCTGCAAAGCAAGCTGGTATTAATATTGGTTTATTATCATCTCTTATTCAAGCTGGAACTTTAAGTTCATATACGCATAGACGTTCACGATTAGTTCTTGAAGCTCAAACATTCAATCTACTGTCCGATAAAGAAAAGAAATTTGCATATTCTGTAGCATTAAAATATAATTATGATATTCTAAACATTGTTAGTGAATGTGCTTTTAAGGGAGTTTGTCTTAATGAAAACGGCAAGCCATTCATGACCGAAAAGAGAAAGAGTACTTTTAAGAAAAAATATGACGAGTATAAGAAGATATACGAACAAAACAAAAACCATGAAAAATTTGCCAACTGGGTTTTTGAAAACAAGCTTCTTGGCTATACGCCATCAATAAGATTAAAAACTATTTTTAAACAGTCAGAATATAGTTTTACTGATACTTTAGAATTTCATTCTGTTTATAAAGAAGATCGTATTAAAATGGTTGGGGTTATTGATGAGGTTTATAAAGGTAAGACTAAGAAGTCTAATTCGACATTCTATCGTTTTCAGTTAAAAGACGAAGTTGGCAGTGTAAGTGCAATGTTTTTAGATGGTGGAAAACATCAAAAATTAACAGAATATCTTGAAGATGGTCTTAAGATACCAGAAAAAGAAAATATTGTGGTTTTCACTGGCAGAAAAGGTGAAGATGTGTTATGGATTGAGGGTATTGGTATCTTAGATGATAAGATATATATGAAACTATCTGACGTAGAATGAAAAATTTAAATCTTACACCAAGAGCGCAAAAACTAATAAAAGAGGCATATAAAATTGCCCTTGATCTCAAACAGAATGAAATAACTCATTTGCATTTATTGATAAGTTTTTTTAATTTAAAACAAAGTCAAATCGAAGAAGCTTTCAGCAATTTTGGTTTTGATGTTGTTAAAATTAAATCTACGGCCACATCTTTTATTAAGTCCAAAATATCTTCCCAGAAAAAGGGAACGATCAAGCCTTTACTTAATGATGATCTTAAGAATATATTTAAATGCGCTAAAACTATATCTTCTAAATTTGATCACAAGTATATTGGATTAGAACATATTTTTATCAGTTTATTTGAAATCCAGAATGAGATGTTTTCATTATTTTTAATGAGTAATGATTATAATTTTGCTAAAGTTGTAGATTATGTTGAAAAAAAGTTAGAAGAAGATGATATGCTTCCAATTGGATCTGATGAAGATATTTGCGAAACAAAACCAGCTAAAGAAACTTTCAATATCAAAAAATATAAAGTATTAAATATCTATGCTACTAATCTTAATTTACAAGTTTCAAATGGTAAAATCAATAATTTGCATATCAACAAAGAACTTATTCAAAAGATCTCCGAAGTTCTTTGCCGTAAAAATAAAAATAATCCGCTTATTGTTGGCGAAGCCGGTGTTGGCAAAACAGCATTAGTAGAATCTCTTGCTCAGGCTATAGTTAATAATAAAGCGTCAGATTTACTGAGCTTAAAGCAAATATATAATTTAGATATTCCGATGATGATTGCTGGCTGCAAGTATCGTGGCGAATTTGAAGAAAAAATTAAAAATCTTCTTAAAGAAATAACTGATGATCCTTATATTGTTCTATTTATTGATGAGATTCATACTATAATTGGTGCTGGCAATCCCGAAAATGGTAACGATGTTGCTAATATTCTTAAGCCTTATTTAGCCAGAGGCGAAATTAGCTGCATTGGCGCAACAACTTTCAATGAGTATAGAAAAACAATTGCAGGTGATCCAGCATTATCAAGGCGTTTTCAAATAATAAAGATTGAAGAACCAAATAAGGAACAGACATTTAATCTTATTAAAAATATCAAAAATAGCTATGAGAGTTTTCACATTATTGATTTCTCCGATGATGTTCTTAAATTTATTATCGAATCTGCAGAAAAATATATTGAAGGTAGATTTCCAGATAAAGCTTTAGACATAATCGATCAAGTAGGAGCAAAATTAAAAATAAAGACTTTTGCCAAGTCTTTTGAAATGATTAAGATTGAGAAAAAAATAAGTAGGTTGATTCAAACAAATCAAAATAACATACAATCTAAAAAAACAGTTTGTTTACAAGAGCTTCTTTCTGAATATGAGAATTCAACTCGAAAAATGATTGATAATTGGCGAAATAATAAGTATAAAGTATCAAACAACGACATCTTAGAAGTTATTTCAGATAAAACGAACATACCTATTGAAGATTTAAAAATGCAAGACTTCGATAAAGTAAAATTATTGAAACAAAAATTACAAACTGAGATGTTCGGTCAAGACACTCAAATAGATCATATTTATAAAACTCTTATCCGAGCTAAAGCTGGTTTTAGAAATTTTAATAAACCTATATGTTCTATGCTATACGTCGGTCCTACAGGTGTTGGCAAAACAATGACTGCTAAATTTATAGCTGAAACATTGTTCCCTAATAAAAATAACTTTATTAATATAGACATGTCAGAATATACTGACAAGACAGCTGTTAATAAACTATTCGGATCTAATCCGGGTTATATCGGTTTTGATAAAGGTGGTGTTTTAACAGAGCGGGTTCGTAAAAATCCATATTCATTAATACTATTTGATGAAATTCAAAAAGCTGATCAAGATGTTTTGTATTCTTTGTTGCAAATTTTAGAAGAAGGCAAAGTCACAGATTCATCTGGCAAGATCGTGGATTTTTCAAACACGATTATAGTTATGACTACAAATGTTGGTGCAGATATTATCAATCATTCTTCTATTGGATTTGGCAAGCAGAAAGCGAGCAAGCAAGACGTTCTTGGTTCAATTAAGAAATTCTTTCCTGCTGATTTATTAAACAGAATAGATGAAGTAGTAATTTTTAATCAGCTTGATGAAGAAAACTTGAAACAGATAATAAATAAAGAGCTTAAAATATTTGAAAATGATTTGTCTAGTCGAGGTATTGCTCTCAAATACTCCAAAGAAATAATTGATCTTATTTTTAATAAGCTTCAGTTCGACAATTTTGGAGCCAGACAAGTTATTAAAACTATTCAGCGAGAACTTCAAACTCAAGTGGCTGAAAAAATGCTAGATTCAAATAAAAAGTTAGAATTGGAAATTTCTGTAAAAGATGGCAATATTTGTGTAATATAGATATATGCCATTACCCAAACCCTCAAAAAAAGAAACAGAACAAGAATTTATTAACCGTTGCATGGGGGACGACATGATGTTAAAAGATTTCAAAGATCAAAAACAACGTGTTGCTGTTTGTTATTCTCAGTATAAAATTCGCTATAAATCTAAAGGCGAAACTAGCTGGGATGATGTTAGAATAGGTGATAGTTTAAATATTATTTAAAATGAATCAACACAATCCACTTTATAACGTGAATACAAATTCTTCAGCTTCAAACGATACGTTTGATTTCGCAATGCCAGATATTCCTGAGCCTCCTCAGTCTGAAAAGGTAGAACCAAAAGATAGAGATGCAGTTGGTTTTAAATTTGGTTTTATTGGTGCTGGTCAAGGTGGAGGAAAATTGGCAGAAACTTTTTCTCAAATTGGATATGCTAGAGTTGGCGTAATAAATACAGCAGATCAAGATCTTGCGACAATTAATGTTCCAAATAAAATGAAGTTTGGAGAACAGCAAGGTGCAGGTAAGAATAGAGATTTTGCCAAGCAAGCATTCTTAAATTGTAAAGAAGATGTTGTAGATTTTATTAAGACTTCTATTGGTACTGATATTGATCGTATTTTTGTTACTGTTGGTGCTGGTGGTGGAACTGGCGCAGGTGTTTGTTCTGAATTAATAAAAACTATTAAAGAATACCAGTCAACAGTAAAAGCTACTTCACCATATGTTGGTCTTATTGTTGCTTTGCCCAAATTATCAGAAGGAAAGAAAGTAAGTCAAAATGCTTATGAGACTTTAGAAGAGGCTTGTGAATTAGTCAAACAAAAGATTGTCTCTCCACTTATTATTCTCGACAATGAAAGAATTAATAGTTTATATCCTAAACTATCAATTAATAAGTTTTGGCAAGTAGCTAATGCTAATATTTGTTCTCTGTTTCATCTATTTAATAATATTATAACAAAAAATAGCCAATATACAACATTCGATACAAATGATTTTAGAACTGTCCTAGATTCTGGAATTATGGTTTTTGGCGCAGCTAATATTACTAATTATAGCAATGAAGCCGAGATTAGTAAAGCAGTCCGTGAAAATCTTAAAAGAAATGTGCTTTGCGGTGAACTTGATCTTTCTACTGGTAGCACAGCTGCTGCTGTCGCTATCGGTGACGAAAAGACGTTAGACAGCATTCCCCAAGAATATTTAGATAATGCTTTTAATCAACTCAACAGAACTTTAAAAACTAATAGTACTGTTCATCAAGGTGTTTACAAAGGCGCGAAAGAAGGATTGTCTATATTTACAGCCATTGGAGGAATAACAACTCCAATTGGCAAGTTGGAGGCTCTTCTAAAAGCAAGCCAATAAGTGTAATATTAAATACAATGAATAATCAACTTCCTCAATTTTGCACTATTAACACTGCTACTTCTATTACATGTCCATCCGGCAAAAATATATATGTTGTAGCCGCTACCGCTGGCTTTACAGCTTTGGGCCAAGCTATTACTATTTCTGCTCCAATTAGTTTTCCAGTTCCATTTAAAGTAACTACAGACATTACTTCTGCGACTGCTAAAACTATCTTCTATTATTTAGCTTAATTTATTAGAAATATCGCAGAATAATGCTATTATTCTGCGATATGAATCTTCAGATTTACAAGCCCAACTCTAAAAATCAGGGTTGTGCAATTAGTTTTCAAATTTCTCATAAGCCAAATAGCGAACCGCAGTTTTATGTCAACTGTATCGCTCAACATTCATGGAATGATCAGACAAAAACTGGTTCATTTGCAGAGAGTAGAATTAATCCTTCCAAGACTATTGCCATCAAATTCAATGAATTTGAGCTTGGCGAGATTATTAACGCTTTTCAACAGAAAACTTCTTACTCCACTTTCCATTCAAGCGAAGCAAGCAAGACACAAATTAAGCTTGCTCCTTACGATAAGACAAAGGGAACTGGCGAGTATGTTATTAAGTATACAGCTTTTGGGTTGTCTTTTACTCGTAATGGCGTAGATACTTTCAAGATCCCGTTAGAACCGGGAGAAGCTGTTAGATTGATCGCTTTTATCAATAAGTATTATTCGCTTCTTGATGATTCTCGCAAGTTAGTTCCAAAGAACGATAAGCCAACAAATAAGAAAGAACCAATAGCTCAAGTAGAAACTGCAAAAACCAAGAAGTTGGAGTCGGTTGCTGCCAATTCTGAAGAAATGGATTTCTAATGCTTAAAAAGACAGTTTTAATTCATAGCAATTTTTGCAAAATGTTTACTGGATTTGGTAAGCATAAAAAAAATTTATTATCTTATTTATATAAAACTGGTAAGTATAGAATTATTGAATTGAGCAACGGATATACTTGGAATTCAGAACAATTAAAGTTCATGCCTTGGGAATCTTATGGATCTTTACCAGAAGACGTTGAAGTTCTCAAAGAAATTTCTATTGATGAAAGAAGAAAAAATGCATCAGGTTATGGTGCAGAAATGATAGATCATGCTATAAAAGAATTAAAACCAGATATTTATTTAGGCATAGAGGATATTTGGGCTTTCAACGGTTTTACTGATAAAGAATGGTGGAATAAAGTTCATTGTATTGTTCACACCACATTAGATAGTTTACCGATCTTGCCTGATGCCGTTACAATGGCACCTAAAATAAAAAACTATTTTGTTTGGGCCTCGTTCGCAGAAAAAGCAATGCATAAATTAGGCCATACACATGTAAAAACTGTTCGTGGAACATTAGACACTTCATCATTCTATAAAATATCAAGCGATGATAGAAATAAACTTCGCAATAAATTTAAACTACAAAATAATTATATAATTGGATTTGTTTTTAGAAATCAATTGCGAAAATCAGTACCAAATTTATTAGACGGTTTTAAGATGTTTCAAAAAAACAATCCAGAAGCAAATGCAAAATTACTTTTGCATACATCATGGAATGAGGGTTGGGATATATTGAAACTTTTAAAAGAAAAAGAAATAGATGTTAAAAATATTCTCACCACTTATGTATGTAAGAATTGTGGGTCGTACAGTGTCAAACCTTTTTGCGGTCATGTTATAAATTGCGATGTCTGTAAAGCTCAAAATAGTTGCGAAACTAGCAATGTAAAAACTGGAGTCAATGAAACTCAATTAAATGAAATATATAATTTAATGGATGTGTATTGTCATCCATTTACATCCGGCGGTCAAGAAATTCCAGTTCAAGAAGCCAAACTAGCAGAGCTTATTACTCTTGTCACGAATTATAGTTGCGGTGAAGATTGTTGTACTGAAGAAAGCGGCGGATTACCTTTAGAATGGGCTGAATACAGAGAGCCTGGAACTCAATTCATCAAAGCATCTACGTTACCTAATAGTATATATACACAATTACAATATGTTTATAATCTAGCAGATGATGCACGGCAGCAAATGGGAAAAACTGCAAGACAATTTGTTATAGATAATTTTAGCATAGAAGTTGTCGGAAAATATTTTGAAGATCTATTCGATAGTTTACCCAAAATAAATTATGATTATGAAAATAAAAAATCAAAACTTAATCCATTTTATGAACCAGATACTAATTTAAACGATAAAGAATGGGTTGAATCATTATATAGCAATATATTAATGAAAATCGATTTAGCCGGGGTAGATCATTGGATAAACAGATTAAAAACTGATTTAAAAAGAGTTGATGTAATTAATTATTTTCGCAAAGTTGCCTTAAATGAAAATCAAAGTTTGTTTTTAGATGAAATGTTGCAATCTTTAAAAAATGCTGATACAAATAAAAGAATTGCTTTTATTCAGCCAGACGGTGCAGAAGAAATTATAATTTCAACATGTTTAATCACTTCTATAAAAAAACTTTACCCTAATCATGATATCTACTTTTTTACAAAAGCGGAAAATTTTGATTTGATAAATTCGCATCCAGATATCAAAAAAGTTTTAAACTATTTTGACAAAATGAACGATCCTTTATTTTTTGAAGGCAAAGGTAATTGTCCCAAATATTTTGACATAGTATTTGCACCATATTTATCGATAAATAATAATTACTATCGAAATTCCGAAGATATTCTAGAATATAGTATTTATGAATCTAACTGAAAAAATGGCCTTGGACTGCGGAGTCAAAATATCAAAACCATATTTAGATAAATATTTTTTGCCTCTTAAAAATGATAATTTTATAATTTTTGACACAAGAAGTAAAAATCCATATGGTGAATATGATTACTTTAATGATGTAATTGACCTAATTAAACCATATTTAAATAAATCAAAAATCGAAATATTTCAATTAGCTACCGAAAAAAACGCTAAATTAAATTGTAATAAATTATTTATTTCTTTAAATAAAAAACAAGAAAACTATTTAATTTCTAAAGCTAAGATTCTAATAGCCAATCAAAATTATACTTTGCATGTAGCATCTGTTTTCAATATAAAGTCAATAGGTTTATATTCTTTGTATGATTCAAAGAATACAAGACCAGTATGGAATAAATCTTCTCAAATAATTTTAGAATCTGACAGAGATGGCAATTTACCATCTTACGGTCAATTGAAAGAAAGTCCAAAAACGATAAATTTTATCAGCCCATATAAAGTTGCAAAGAATATTTTAGACAATTTAAACATAGAAAATAATCTTGGAAAATATGAACTAGTACATTTAGGTAAAAGTTACAATCAAAAAATTATTGAAATTGTACCAGACTTTATATCTTCTGAAGATTTCATGAAACATAGATCTATAAATTTGCGATTAGATTACATTAAAAACTTGAATGCTTCGGTTTTTCACTATTGGGTGTCAAATAGAAAAGTAAACATTATTACTGACAAAGATATTAATGTTTCTTTACTGACTCCATATAAAAATAACATCTTATTATTAACAATTATGATGTCACCGAATATCTCTGAAAATTTTTTGAAGCTGTGTAAAAATTCAGGTATACAAATAAAAATTTTTTGCGATGATAAAGAAAAATTAAATGAATACAGATTTAAATTTTTAGATTGGGAAATTAATAAAGATTTTGACGATAATAAAAAAATAGAAACTATTAACAATTTTTCTGAATCTTCTAAATTTATAAGTTCTAAAATTTTAATTTCTAAAGGTAAACAATTTTCTTGCAAGGCTAATTATCTCGCAAACAAACATCTTGACAAGACCGAAGAAAATGTCATACTATGCAAAGAATTCGAACAAGAAATAGAATTTTTTAAAATCTACAATGAACGACAAGAACAATTTACATCTAGCACCTCAGTCGCGTAACACTTGGGGTTTAATTGAAGACGTAGAATATAAAACCAATGAAGATGGATCAATCAACTGGCGAGCGATGGTTAAGCCAGAGCATTTATTCCCTAATCGTGGATGGTTTGAGGCGCGCAAGCAACAAATGCCTACTTCGATTGAAGGTCTTAGTGATAGTCAATTACTTATCAAGCTTGCTGGTATCAAAGAACTCGCTAAACTTAGAGGATATACAAGTGTAAAATATGATATCATAAAATGCGAAACGCACTACGTTGCTGTTAAGTGTGGTATAACTTGGATTCCTAATTATGAGTCACAATATGAAAGTTATTATGAAGATGTCGCAAATGCTACAGTTAATAATACTTCGGATTTCGCTGTCAAATTCTTGGAGACGATTGCGGCTAATCGCGCATTTGTTCGGGCTGTAAGAAATTTTCTTAATGTACACATCGTTGGTAGCGATGAAATTGATGCTTCAAAAAAAGGTGCTATATCTGTATTCGAAGATGACAATGAAGTAGCTCTGCCTTCTTCTCAAGGAATGTTAGAGAAGTCCGCAAAAAATTCAGGGATGCTGTCATTTACAGAATTTCAAGAGTACCTGCGAGAAGCTTGGAAACTAGGCGTTTATAAAAACGCTGAAGCAAAAGTTTGGACTTCTTATGATGATATTCCTGCAAAAGAAGCTAGAATTTTAATGTCAATTTTAAAAGATAAATAAATATAAATATGCATAAAGAAACCTTATATATTAATATTAAAAAGCTTTCCGAAAACGCAACAATTCCTACTAGAGGGACTGATTTTGCTGCTGGATACGATTTATATGCGGCAGAAGATACTAAAATTTGTTGTGGTAGCAGAAAGCTAGTTAAGACAAATATTTCGATGGAAATAACTCCCGGTTATTATGGTCGCATTGCTCCTCGCTCAGGTTTGGCTTATAAGAACGGTATTGATATTCTAGCTGGTGTAATTGATTCTGACTATCGTGGAGATATCGGGGTTATTCTGTATAATACAGATAATGATTCAGAATTTAATATAAAGAAAGGAGATCGAATCGCTCAGATTATTTTTGAAAGCTGTCACACAGCCACGTTTATAATGTCTGATAAACTTGAAAACACGCTAAGAGAAGCAGGAGGATTTGGATCTACAGGAGTATGAACAGTAAACACATAAAAAAAATAATCGATAAACAATTTAAGATCGCTAAACTTGATCTTAGATATGAAGACGTTTGCGAAAATCAAATTCCAAATTGGTATAAAGAACATGCATATTCAGAAGAAGAAAATGAAAAATGGAAGAATTGGACAATTAATTATCTTCGCGATAAAATGAAGCTTACAAAAGATAAGGCAACAATTGAAACAGCATGGTTAGATTTAAATTATGGATTGCGTACAATATCTAATCAGCCAAAGAAAAAGAATAGACGATGAAAACAAACAGAGATCAAAGTTTACTAGATCTTTGTAAGATTTTAGACACTGATTATATAGATTATGGAGGCAAAATTTCTCGCTGGGTTGATACTTATAACCGCAATGATTGTAGCTGCGGTTGTAAGCATTTTATTCCTTTGTACAATGAAAAATACAAAGATGCAGATATGGACTTCGGAGTCTGTGCAAATAAGAAGAGTAAAAGATGCGGATTGTTAACATTTGAACATCAAGCTGGTTTTGGATGTTTTGAAGTAGAAAATCTTGGGTGAGGTGGCAGAGTGGTCTAATGCAGGGCTTTGCTAAAGCCCCGTACTTCAAAAGAGTACCGAAGGTTCAAATCCTTCCCTCACCGCCAAATTAAATTGTCCGATGGTGTAACGGTAGCACAAGAGACTTTGACTCTCTTTGTATAGGTTCAAATCCTGTTCGGACAGCCATTTTAATAATGCATGAAGTAGATAATATTATAAATAATCTAATTAGATCTATTAAATTAGTAGATTCTAATAAATCTATTCCTTATCTTGTCAAAGATATTGATAAGCATGTTCAAGAAGCGTATTCTCAACTTTATAAATATAGAGAACAAAATTCAGTGTATAAACCTCTGAATGGCAACAAACGAGGACACTGCTGTTAAAATCTCCACTCCTTGTATTAGAAAATGTAATTTACTTAATGATAATTGCATTGGCTGTGGTCGAACTTGGCAACAAATCAGAGACTGGTCTTTTTATAAAGAAAGTGAAAGATTATCAATAATGAACGATCTTAAGCCAAATAAACAATTAAAAAAAGATTATGAGTGCTGGTAAAGGAGACAAACCTAGAAATTGTTTTAGTAAAAAATATAAATCCAATTACGATACAATAATTTGGAACAGAAAATTTAAATGTCCTGAATGCAAATATGATTTAAAAAATAATTTTAAAGTTTGCCCATCTTGCGGTTATGAATTTATGGTTAAAGGTGAACGATAATTTTTTAAATAAGCACAATTTAATTAATCCGTGTAAAGATATGTGTATGAAAAAAGCGTTTCTTCTGTTCTTTTTGATTTTAACTGGTTGTTTTTCTTCAATTAAACCAGCTAAACAAATTGACGATAATCAAAAAAATATTGCTAAAGAAGAAAAAAAAGTTGAAAATACAATCGAAGATTTGGAAAAAAACACTAAACAAAAGAAAATACAAACAGCTACATTAGCAGCGGGTATTCAACATTCATTATTGGCCGTAACCAATCCTCCTACACAAGTAAAAACCGCTAAAGACTTGAATGAACGCGTTATTTCTATAGTTGGTACACCACATATAGACGAACTGAATAAAGTAAAACAAATGGTTGATTTGTTAAATTCAGCAATAATTGAAGAACGTAAACGCGGTGAAAAAATGTTAGCGGAAAAAGATGAAATTATTAATAAATTGCAAAAAGAAACATCCGAATTGAAAGAACAATACGACAATCAGATGTGGGATATGAATGAAAAAGCTAAAGAAATAGCTAAACAAGCAGATTCAAATAAAGCTACACTTGACAGCATGAGCGGTATGTTTGGATTAAATGCTGTATTTTGGGGTTTAAAGAAATTCTTTTTTAGTGCTATAACTGCAATAATAATATTTACTGTAATATTTATTATATTACGATTGCTTGCTACTATTAACCCTGTTGCCGGGGCAGCGTTTTCCATATTTGATATGATTGGTTCAATGGTCATATCTGTATTTAAAGGTTTAACTCCAAAAGCTTTTGAAATAAGCAATTTGATTAGTAAAGATAAATTTGATCAATATAAGGCACCGTTGATTAAAATTGTAGATGTTATACAAGATTTCAAAGAAAAACACAAAGATAATCCCGATAAACCATTCAAGATACAATATATTTTTGATCAACTAGATAAAGATATGGATAGAGGCGAGAAAGACCTAGTAGATAGTATATTGAAAGAATTGAAGTGGAAAAAATAAAAAAAGAATTAAAACAAAACAATATTTTTGCGAGTATGTAATACATATCAGCTTTGTATATAAAATAATTCGCAGTTCAATATATAAGTATTTTTGTGTATATTAATATATATTTATGACAAATGCGGTTTTAGAAGTCGTTCAAGCCACAAAAAATATAAATGATTATTTGACATTGGCAAACGCCACAATTGCAGCTTTAATTCTATATGGTGGTTATTTGATGAATTTTACAAGAAAAATAAAACCATATATATCTGTTACAGACGATATTGCTGTTTTAAAAACAGAAGTTGCTACTATATCTAAAGAATTAAAACCCAATAACGGTAAAAGTCTAAAAGATCAAGTCAGCGATCTTCAATCATCAACAAAAATAATTTTATATCGCCAACGATGGATTTTAGAAAGCATGGAAGAACCAATATTTGAAACAGATGAAAAAGGAAATTTTACATGGGCAAATGATGCTCTCATTCGTTTGACTGATAGATTATTTAAAGATTTGGAAAATAATAATTGGATAAATGCATTATGCGAAAAAATAAGAGATCAAGTGAATGAAAGGTGGCAATCAGCAATAGAAAATAAAAGAAATTTTGAACATGAAATAATAATCATAGATGGCAAAAATAGAGCTTTTTCTGTTAAATGTCACGCTGTTAGACAAGATGATGGAATTTATATGGGTAAGTTCACAAATATTAAAGAGCTTAAAGATCATGAAAAAATCTGTTGACTTATGCAAATTATCGTGTAAAATTATTTGCGTATGATCAATCATATTAAAAAATACATCGTTTCAATTCTAACTTCAGTCGCAGTTTTTGCTGCGGATAATGAAGTTCCAATCACAGCCAACGTTTCAGCTGGCTATAACAATCATTATATTATAAATGGTTTAGCAAAAACTGAAGGGCAAGGGTTCGGCAGCTTCAATATCGGTACTTCATATTTTGGAGCCGATGTTTATCTCGGCGGCATTGTTCTGCCAGATTCAAATGGATTAGATGAATCGCACTGGAATGTTGGTGTCGGAAAGTCAATTCAAATTCTTGAAAAGTGTAGTCTCCGTGTTGATTTGCAAGGACTACGTCATCAAAGCGCGATTCCCGGTGGTCGTAACTCAATTGAAATTGCTCCAAAAATTGCCTTAGTAAATCCATATATCACTCCGTTCCTTCGCGGATCTCATGATTTTAATTTAAAGCAATCTGGTTACATTGCTGGTTTTGAGCGTCCAACTGATGTTTTTGGTTGGTTCAGTCTCAATCCAAGCATTGAGTATGGCAAGTTCACAGATTATGAAGTTGTAGCCGCCAAAATTGGTGTATCTCGTACCTTTTTTAATCATCTTACTCCTTATGTTGAGGTTGGTTGGTACGACAATAATTTTAGTCCATCAAAATATAATATTGCCACTAGAGAGTTCAGCGGTGACATTGTTACTGTAGCAGGTATGCGTTGGTCGTTCTAATAGTGACCTATATTTAAGCAAATAAACCGCCAACGAAAGTTGGCGGTTTTTCGTTGACATCTTGAGCTTTTTTGTTAAAATTGTTCAATGTCGAGTTATTCTTATCAGATAACTACTTTACTATTAGATAGCTTATTCATGCCTTATACTTTTCTGAATGGCAGATCGACTTTTTTGCATCTAATAAAGAATAACATTAAATGTTTTGATGCAAATGAAAACTTAATAGACAATAATTTGCAATGGTTTTCTAATGAGAATATAAAATTTTATAACGATCAACCATTTTTGACTTCTAAAAATAAAATATGGTTTTTACCAACGACAGCCGTATTAAAATCTTCTTTCTATTCAAGAAAAAAAAAGATACCACGCACTCTGAGTTTATTAAAATTGTGTACAATTTTTGATTCTACCTGTCAGATTTGCTACGAAAAATTTGACAAACGCGATCTTACCGTCGAGCATATATTTCCTCGTTCGAAAGGAGGGACAAGAGAAATCGAAAATATCACCTTGACTTGTGCGCGGTGTAATCAGATAAAGAAGGATATGTATCCATTCTTTGATCACAAAAATCGCGATATAAAATCTGTCCCTATGCCTATACCCATCTTGCCTAGTAAACCCTTAAACACTAGAGAAGAATGGCGTAAGTTTTTCATTTATAAAAAATTATGAACATATCTGAATTTGAAAGATCTAAACCTATTAATACTTTTAGAAAAATTAATGAGCTAAAAAAATTAATTCAAGAAGAACAAATTAAAACTGAGAATTTATATTCAAACCGTATTGCCACTCTTGACTCTATGTTAAAAGCTGTCAACGAATTAATGGATACATTTAAAAAAGGAGAATAGTGAGCTATCTTTCTACAAATATACCTACGCAGATAGGCTATTTAGATACATCATTTTTATGCGACAGTCCGCCAAGAACAACTGATAAATACATTCCTGTAGAAATATTTTCAGTTGTATCAATTCCTAGACGATGTTTAATGTTCAACGTAATGAGCGAGTACGGCGCACAATTTGCGCGTGTTCCTATTCATTATTTAACCAATAGTGAACAACCTATAACTAAATATGCATTAGATTGGTTACAGCTTTGGGATTGTTTTAGTTATTATTTTACAGTTCAAAGATTTGAGTATCTAAAAAATGTTAGTGCTTATATTTATCTTAAAGATAAAAAAATGCACGTTGCTAAATATTTGTTTACAATTGATTGGTGTAATGGCGAAGACTATAATTTAGGATATTCTGAAATATCTGCTGGTCATAAATGCGCTCATATTTTTTGGGGCGAAGGTGGACAAATGTTCGCCCAACCTAATAACAGAATAATTTTTAGAGACAGCGGAGCATGGATATCATGTAAACTTCCTCCAGAATCAAAAACTTGGAAGCCATTTTCAAAAGAATTTTCCTGTGAAGGTCTTGCTCACAAATGGACCGCAGGAGATGAAGAATTAATGTATTATGAGTTTCAATCCGAATAGCCCTAGACTATCAAAACCTGAATACGGATGCTATTTAGCGTTGTCTGCTAGATCCCGATCTGAAGATCCTCACACACAAGTAGGTGTTGCGTTATTTGATGATGAATGGCGCACAGTATCTACTGGCTTTAACGGTTTCGGTCCCGGTTACATACCCGATGAAAGCATTTTCAAAGACAGGGAAACAAAATCTTGTTTAATTAATCACGCCGAAATCAATGCTATATTGTATGCATCAAGGCAACCATACTACGCTTGCATGGTTTATAGTCCATGCATTCATTGCGCCAAAACAATCGCCGCATCGAAAATAAAAAGCGTGTTTTTTATTAAACAATATTTTAAAAATTCAGAGCAACAACCAGACTTGAAATACGAACAAATTTTTAAATTTTATGGAATAAATTGCATTCAGATCAATAATAATAGTATTAACAAAATCTTGTATTGGATAAAAAAAGATCAAGATTTTTTACAATCTCTTCATGATAAACCATAAAAAAATTTTAGAAGATTCTGCTGATTTTTTTAATAAAGAAGTTGATAAAGTAATCACCAACATCTCCACCGCTAAAAATGCAAAACAACGTAATAAATATTTGAAACAAATATTTGCTCTTAAAAATAGATTGCAGTTGGAAGTTAAGATGTTAGACGATCACTCAAATTTTTGAAAAACCTCTTGACAGCCACCGAAAACATGGTAAGTTCTTCTCGCGCAAAGAATTGCGAATTTTAAATAAAAATGAGTGCTACTATTAATTATAATATTAGTTTCGTTAGTTTTAGTTATAAACCACAATAAAAAATATGAGTAATACTACAGATAAGCAGACAGACTGGAAGAATCGTGAAGTTGGTGCGCTTTGGAAGAAAGCTGCTGCCAACGGAAAGAGTTCGTATTGCACGGGATATCTCGTTACAGACGAACTTGGTGCTAAAATTAAGCAACGTGTAATTATGTTTGCTAATAAAACTAAAAATAATGAAAAGTCTCCTGACTTTATTATTTATTTGTCGAATGAGCAAGATAATCCTGAAGCTACGGCTGCATCTAAGGCAGTAAAGACTGCGCCTCCAAAGAAAGTGCCTCAACCCGCGAGTGCTGAGGATGATGATGGTATCCCAATGTAAGTCAAAGCCCCCAGAAATGGGGGCTTTTTGTTCCTTGACATTTTTGAAAAACCCCCTAAACTGACCAAGATGAAATACGGACTAGTTTGCATTTCTGAATTACTGCGAGAGAAAAATCCTGATTTGGCTTTCAAAATCATGACTCGCGCTCAATTTCATAAAAAAAATCGAGATGAATCTATCGCAGAGCTTTCTCGACGTATTTCTCATAACCTTACGGTTACGATTGAAACGCTCAAACATTGTAAGGAAGTAGGTATCAAGCATTATCGGCTTTCCTGCAAACTATTTCCTTTAATAACTGATCCGACCCTTAACCTTCAAGCAGAACTTTTGCCACATTGGAACATTATTGAACAGAAATTAATGGAAGTAGGTCGTGTTGCGCGAGAACTCAATATTTCTATTTCTATTCATCCTGATCAATTTGTTGTTCTTGGTTCAGATTCAGATGATGTTTGTGCCAAATCTATTGCTGAACTTAATTTTCATGCATGGGTTTTGAATCAGATGAAGATGCCGCAGACTTATGAATGTCCCATGAACATTCATCCTAGTCTTTCTACATTTGAATCAGCGGAAAAGTTTGTAGATAAATTTATTCGTAACTTCTTTCGATGCGATATTGGAGTTCGTAACAGACTAGTCTTGGAGAACGAAGACAAAGGTTTTTGGACTTGCAGTAATTTGTATGACTACTTTCATAATTACATGAAGCAGGTTTATAATTTTCATTTTCCTCTTACTTATGATAATTTGCACGATACCGCAAATCCATCTGTACTAGCTGATGGTACTGTTGTGCCTTTTGAGAAGAATTTTATGCGTTTTTATCAGACATGGAATGTTTCTCCTGTATTTCATTGGTCTGAAGCTGAAGATGGTACGAAACGCAATCATTCCAAAAATCTTACTGTGCCGCCACCTGATATGGGCCTTGATGTTACTTGGGAGATTGAAGTTAAAGGCAAAGATAAAGCTTTTGTTCATTACATCAAACGTTTTCCTAATTGAAAACATAACTTTATATATTATAATTAGTACATGAAGCATGTTACTATTAATATCGGGGATGATGATTTAAAGGATATTGCTGAAATTTTTGACAAAGAAGCTGATTTCAAGCCTCAAGCACGGCAAGATCATTTAATTATTGGTATACTTCGTCAAGTATTAAATAATCCCAAAACTGAAATCATAGATACTATCGATCTATGAAATACACACTCAATGTAGATGGCACAAATAATGGCGGTAAGTTTTTGGAAAACTACATTGGACAAGAAGTAAATATAGAATCTTTATATAAAAATATAGAAGTTAATTCGCCGCCACTTGCTATTTTAAAAACCAATGATGGCAATCAGCATAGCATACAATTAATTGATGTAAGATTCATTGGTGAATATATTTATATTCATTGTTTCGCTATACAACATGACAATGAACACGGCGGCAAAGCTTTATTAAGATTAAAACCTGTTTGCGATTTAGAAAAGATAATTAATCCATAATTTAAAGCATCATTAGCATAAAAGTAATGTCCCTGTCTTCCAAACAGGTCAAATCGGGGCAGTACCGATATGATGCTCCATTTTTATGACGCATAAATTTGCAGTTATAATTGAAAAATATTTTTATTATAAAATACAAAACAACAATAATTTTTATTTACGGATACTTGTTTTAGATGTTATCAGAGCATTAGTCGATGAAAAACAATCAGCAAATAAATATCACAATGAATTATTTTATAAATGTTCTCAAAACATTGCTAGTAAAATCAAAATATTTGAAAACAAAAACAGTATCATTTTTTACCTTGAATTAAACGATGGCTTCTTCGAAAATTTTTTCGAAGAACCCCTTGACAACCCAGAATAACCTGCCATACTGACCACGCATGAAGATCCTTGTTGCCGATAAAGTCGTTGCGACCTCGCACGATTTTCCCTCCGTAAATTGTTCGATTGATGCTGAAGACATGAGGTACATTTCCTCTCTTCTTCGCAACAATTATTCAAACACAATTCTTGCGACGATTCGCGAGACTTACGCAAACGCCGTAGACGCAAACAGCGAAAACGGTTTTAGTCCCGAATCGATTGAAATCAAGTGTCCTACTAGTTTTGATCAGACTTTTTCTGTTCGTGATTTTGGTGCGGGTTTGAGTCGCGATCAAATTTTTAATCTGTATAGCAAGTTTGGCAAATCTACAAAGCGCGGATCTGATCTTTCAATCGGCGGCTTTGGAATTGGACGCTTTGCTCCTCTTTCTTACAAAGATAGTTTTACTGTTACTTCTTATCATAACGGAGTAAAGACTATTTATTCTATTTATATCTCAGAAGAAAATGATACGAAGATCGATGAGATATTCAGCGATCCTACTTCTGAAAAGAATGGTATTTGTATTACTGTTGGAGTTTCTAAGAATGACATCACTAAATTCAATAGTGAAATCTCGACTTTCTTTAGTAATTTTGAAGTATTGCCGAAGTTTCTAAACGTTCAGACTGAGATTGATAAGCCAAAGATTCTTATCTCTGGCAATGGTTGGCAGATTCGCATAACTTCTACTATTTATAATCCTTATGTAAATAGTGGACAAGGTATTATAATAGGAGGCATTTATTATCCCATCAATGCAGAACTCCTTGATTTCAAAAGCGAAGACAATTATTATGCTTGGACTAAACATATCACTAAATTAGTTTTTTTTGCTGATATTGGTAGCGTTTCATTGCATCATTCCCGCGAAGCTCTTGAATACAACAAGACTACAAAGTCTTATCTAAAGTCTCGTTATAAAACTTTTTGCGAAGAGTTTACTAATTCAATCAAGAGTAATGTCGAGCAATTTGATTGTTTGCGCGATGCTATGAATTATTTCAAAGAAATTAAGAATATATTTCCTAGTAATATTTTTGATAAACTTGAATCAAGAGGTGTTTTTACGTTTAAGGGATATAAGATTACTGCTAGCAATTTTAATCGCGCCACTTACGAAGTAGACAATAAACAGTATCGAATTCCTGTTAGTTCTAAAACTTACACTTTAATTAATAATGATCGTGTAAGTATTAGTAGAGGTTATACAATTAGTAATGAGAAAAATTCTTATATTGTTTTTAACGATCTTGCTGAAAATACAAAGGTTGTTCCTCGTTTATTTAATCTGGCTAAAAAATATACCAATGTCATTGTTATCAGTCATGATTCATCTATCGTTGGTTCTGATGTTGTCAATGGAATTGATAAGTTTAAGGAAATTCATCGATTTGATCTTGTCAAGTCTGGTTTTTGCAATCTTAGTGAATTGACTCCAGTAAAGCTTCCTTCTAACAGAAAGCCTTCTGCTAGTGGCTCATATACTCCTAATTATTTTTATAAGATTCAAGGTTCCGCTTTTCACTCTTCAACTTCTTTTACTCAAGAAATCAACGACGCTGCTATTACGAAGCTTTATTTTCCCATCTCTGATGGAAAGCCTATTAATCAGTATTCACAATTTTATCGTGAAAAGAATAAACTTAATAGTCGTTTTTTTAGTGAATTAGACGCATTGTTTGAGGTGCCTATTTATGGAGTGTCAAATAATGTAGTTGCGACTACTAAATTTAAAAATCGCGCCGACTTCGTTGATGTTGTCAAGTATGTCCAAGATAAATGGAATAATTGCACTGATGAAGTTAAGTCGTTGATTCTTGAATATATTTCTTGCAATACTGATGACGAATATAATATTATGACTTTTACTGCCACGGTTGCAGATATTATTACTTGTCAGAAATATCATTACAAACTGAAATGTTGTTCAGAACTTCTTAAGAAATTAAATATGTTTGAATTCGCTATTTTTATTAAAAAATGGCGACATGTATTGGAGAATCTTAAAATTAATATGTCCCACGACAATGAAACTCCAGTTTCTATTTGTGCAAAATATTTAAATCAAGTCACTGAAGAAATTTATAAAAATTATCCCATGCTTGAAGTTCACCGCGATCTTTGGCATTCTGATCGCGACAAAAATGAAGCAAAATTTAAGGAGTACATTTCTTTCATCAATCAGCAGAATTCTGTTGACGTTTCGAAAATTTGAGTTAGCATAAACAAACAATTACGGTGTAAAAAATATTATGAGCAAGCCAGCATATATTGTTACGAACAACGCAATCACGGTGATCTACGAAGGTCAGCCGTACACTGTCAACATTGATAATCCAAATTATCACGGGTTGAAGAATGCTCTGCTAAATGCAGAATACGATAACATTGGTCACTTTCTTGACATCAAGAAGCAGATTGAAGATTTTACTCACGGTAGTATTAAAGTTGTTGCCGAAAAGGTTTATTATGGCAATTATGAACTCAAGGGTTTTGTGATTGATAAACTGCTTGATTTTTTGCGCTCTGGAGCAAAGGACGCTCAACCTATTCTCAATTTTATTGAGAAGCTTATGTTTAATCCAAGTAAGAATAGCGTCGATCAACTTTACACTTTTCTTTCGTATAAGACTTTGCCATTGACTGAAACTGGCAATGTTATTGGATATAAAGGTGTTGATGCTGATTATTATTCAAAACATGGTAACAAGAATACAATTGTTATTACTGGTAAGGTTCATAAAAATGGTCGCATTCTAAATACCATTGGTGAGACTATTGAAGTCGCTCGTAATAGCGTCGATGACAACAAGGATAATCATTGTTCTCATGGTTTGCACGTTGGTAGCTATGATTATGCCAAGGATTGGGCTGGCAATAACGGCCATCTTATGATGGTTGAGTTTGATCCTTCTGATGCTGTTAGTGTTCCTACTGATTGCAGCTTCCAGAAACTTCGTGTTTCTAAATACAAGGTTATTGGTGAGGTTCCTTTCGAGCGTATCAAGGATGAAGCTCCATTGAATGAACTTTATTATAATACTGATAAAGAAATTGATATTGAAGATGAAAGCGATTGTACTGACAATAGCGGTTGTAATGTAAATGAGGGTTACAACTATAGTGATTCTACTTATCTCGCTATAAAAAATTATGTTGAGGGTCGTATTGAGGCTGGATCGCCTCCTACCCTCAAGTCCATTCAATCCCGACTAAAGGGAATTCATATCTCTTGCCAAGAGATCTATGATCTTTGTTTGGAACTAGGATTTACAGTTCAGAAAGATGATGATACTGCATTGAGCAATTGTATTGTTTCAGGTAGTTCAGATTCAAATGATCAGTAATTATAAAATATGAGTGAAATAACTTCTGTTACAACACAACCAGTTGTCTTTTTAAATGCTATTACAAAGGCAACTCCAGAGCAAGTTGACACATTGTGGTCAATATTGAAGTATAAGGAAATCGGTATTTATCGCAAAATAAAGTGCATGAGTTCTGTACTTGGGCTTGATTTTGACAAGATACTTACTGATCTGCCGAAGGATGAAACAGGTCGTATTTTGGATTATAAGACTCGTCATCTGATTCATGATACACTAATTAAGAATTCTTAAAATGAATAAACGTTACATTGTTAGAGATAAAGATGGAACGTATCAGTCAGCCTATAATCTTGCGCTAGGAAAAAAGAAAGCGTATGATTGGGCCATGCAATGCGCGAAGTCTGTCAATGGTGTTATTTATTATTCCGAAGGAGAAAAAGAGGAAGAGGTTTTTCGCACTCCTGAAAATCGTCGATCTTAGTGATAATAAAGGTTTGCGGTTATCCTCAAAACCGCATTTATTTTATGGCTCATTTTCTTAAACTTCATGTATTAGATCCCGGTCACGATGAAATTTCTAATACAATAAACAGGCACTATAATTTTCAACTTATCAATCTTGATATGGTTGTAAACATTGAACAATCTCATATACACAGCTTAATTTTTACGAAAAACAACGCAACGCATCCCATAAGAGTTAAAGAAAGTTTAGATGATATTTTAAAATTAGTTTCAAAATAATGAACTGCGATTATTGTGGTAAAAAGACAGCGTTTTTAGAAGATTTAGATTATTGTTCTGTATGCATGGATTGTCTTGGTGAATTAGAAGATCAAGAAAATGACCTATTTGATTTGAATAAAAAAGATAGAAACGATGAATAATTGTAAAATTTTTGTACCGTTAATCTGTTACAACAGAAACTGTCATGCAGATTACATGATGTCAATCTTGCATCTTGTTTCTTACTTTCACAGATCAAATATAAATGCAATATTTTATCCGATTTTTTTTGAGAGTCTTATCTCAAGAGGACGCAATGCTGCGGTTGCAGAATTTTTAAGAAGTGATGCGACTCATATTTTATTTATTGATAGCGATATAGCCTTTGAGTCTGAAGATGTTCAAAAGTTGATTGATAGCAACAAAGAAGTTATTTGTTCTCCTTATCCAAAAAAATACATTAAATTAGAAAACGCAAATCAAAAAAACAAAGAAATTGTTGATTTCGCTGTCGGAGGCACCCTGATTGAGTTAGATAAAAATATCTATGAAATAGACAGTGTTGCAACTGGTTTTTTACTTATCAAACGTCAAGTTTTTGAAAAGATCTTGATGTTCAACAAAAATCTTACATATATTAATGATATCGATGGTTATGGTTCTGGAAAGAAAATGTGGGATTTTTTCAAAGTAGGCATCAATCCTAGAACAAGAACTTATGATAGTGAAGATTGGGGATTTTGTCATCTTTGGAGAAATATAGGTGAAAAAGTATATGCTCGCTCTGATATTAAACTAACTCATTGGGGATGGTATGGTTTCAAAGGAGATTTTAACAAATGGATTGAAACGGCTAAAAAAACGTAAACCCTCCATTTTTGGAGGGTTTATTTGTTAGCCTTTTTCTGTAGGAGGCGAATCTTTCGGTCCTTTACGAGGTGGATGCATCTTTTTTCGATCTTCTTTTGATATTTTACTTCTTTCTTCGCGATCTAATTTACCATCTTTATTGAGATCGTATTTTTTTAACATTTTTTGACGAATTTCCTTGCTAACCTCTGGAGGTCTGCGATGATTTCCTCCTTGACCGGGAGTATGTTCTGGTTTAACTTGAGCGTTGAGACTGAGGGTCAACGCGAATATTGAGAATAGATATTTCATATCAAATATAAATGACACTGGAAAAGTACTTTTGGGTACAAATTTTACTTTATCTTTACAAAAATTATGAAATTATTAGATTTATTTTGTTGCGCTGGTGGCGCAAGCATGGGTTACAGCCAAGCTGGATTTGAAGTAACTGGTGTTGATATAAAAGATCAACCTAGTTATCCTTTTAAATTCATTAGATCCGATGTTTTAGAAATATTAAAAGATAAAGATTTTCTGAATTCTTTTGATGCTATTCATGCTTCACCTCCATGCCAAGGATACAGCAACGCAACTAAGCCTGATTCAATTTATGTTCATTATTCACAAGGCAAAGATACTCCAAAGTTAATTGAGCCGGTTCGCGATGCATTAATTAAGACTAAAAAATATTACATTATTGAAAATGTCGCTGGTGCTAAAGATCATCTTATAGAGCCTTTTAAATTAACTGGTTATATGTTTGGTATGCCGATTGAACGAACTAGATATTTTGAATGTAACTTTCCAGTAGCGCAGTTAAAAAATATCACTAAACGTGGATATTCTAAAAAATATGCCGAAGATAATGGAATTGACTACCGTGATATGAGTGTGACAGGCAAGAGTCGTCGCAAAGGTTCTATTGACACTTGGCGTAATATTATGGGAATGCCTTGGGCTGGACGAGGCTGGGAATTGACAGAAGCCATTCCACCTGCTTATACTAAATACATTGGTGAACAACTTTTAAATTTGACGCATAAATATATATGACTGCTGATGTACAAAAAGAAATAATTCAATTAACTGAGCAATGGTATGAACTTATTAGTGGCAATCATCATAAAGATAAAGACTGCCATTGGTATATAGAAACACGCTGGTCTTATGGCGAGCAACCTGAGTTTCGAGTGTTGCATAATGGTTATATTACTGATGATATAGAAATCGCTTGTGATTCTTATGAAACAGCATTGACAGAATTGCGTACCATAATTAAAAGAGCGATTCAAAGAGAAAAAGAGGCTAAAAAATTACCAAAATATAATGACTGGTAAATCGAAAGCATTTACTCTTATAGAAATAGTGTTGGCGACAGTGATATTATTATCATTGATCGCCGCACTTGTTATTAACTTTGATTCTTTACAAGCTAATAGATATGCGGAAGCCCGAGAAAATCTTAAAACATTCTTAATTAATAAACGCACACAGGCAGCATATCACCAAAAAGACATAGAATTATCTTTCTCTGAAGATTATACGATAAATTCATCAGAAGATTCCGATTTATTGGCGGCAATAACTAATGATTTAAAAATAATCGAATCATCTGCAACAAAAATTATTTTTTTTCTTGACGGAACGGTTGAAGAAAGCTATATTGTAACAAGTTCAAATGATGGAAAAGTTACAAACACTTTTCGTATAAATGTCATTGGAAAAATAAACTACGATAAATAATTTTATGTTAAAAATTCAAGTCTGGATGCGCGGCACTAATGAATATAGCCGCCACACTATCCCCGGCCCAACTCCTGATCAAACCCAAGAAGAGTTTGAAGAAGCTTATAGAGAAAGCGGTGAGTGTTTCTGCGAAGGAGATGTTTGGGAGCTTTGTCCATATTTTAACTTTGAGAAGAGAGATTCTATTGATGTATATTTAGGAGGCGACGATAACATCAAAAATAATGAAAAGCCTGTGTATGTTACATCTAATTGGGAAGACTTTGAGTTTGTAAAAGGCGGCGGTGTTAATTATATCCCTCAAGAACCAGATGAAGTTGGCAAGGTAAATATTTGGTGGTATCATGACATGAAGTTCAATGCTGTTTATTATTGGACTAATGTAAGTGAATTTGATCCAAAAAAATTACAGGTGCAATATGGTGTTGATCAAGATGGCAATAAATATCTTGAAGATTTAATTTATGACGGCGAACATCCTGATGATTTTAATGATTTTGGAGACAGCGGTTATGGTTATACTGGACCAGAATTCGTATACCATCCAGATCAAAAATTTGCTGAACCAAAGGAAGATTGATATAATATGAGCATGAATCGAAAAGGTTTTTTTAAGACTTTATTCGGAGGCTTTATTGCTGCCTCTACCGTGCCATCTTTAGTCAAAGCTGAAGATAATCCTCAACCGCCAAAAGATTTATCACTTAGTGGAGAAGCTTTAAGAATTGATACAAGTGGAGATATTCGCTTAGGAACTAATACTCCTAAACAAGTGCTTCATGTTTCTGGTATTGTTTTTCATATTAATGATCGAAGATTGGAAATGTCTGGCACAGAAAATGGAGATTTTAAAATAAAATGGCTAGACGTTAAAAATGATGAGTCTCACCCTTGCATTGTGGTCTCAAAGCCACAAACTAATCTTTTTAGCTCAATTCCTCATGACATTCGATAGTCATAATAAAAAAATACTAATAATTTCCGACATTCATAATCAAGTTGGTAAATTAAATAAGATTATTAGGCACGAAGCCGCTGACATAAATATTGTGTTGGGCGACTGGTTTGATAGTTTTTATTATGATAAGGATGAAGATTATAAAATTACTGCTGATTATTTAATTCGTTACTTGTCTGCTCCTAATAATTATACATTATGGGGTAACCATGATACGCATTATCTTGTATATAATACTTATGCAATTTGCAGTGGTTATGAAGATCGAAAGTGGAATGCTATCAATGATGTTTTAAAAAGCGATAAAAACTATGTGCTAAATAAATTTGAGTGGTTTGCATGGGTTGATAATTATTTATGTACTCATGCTGGATTACATTCTAGTTTTATAAATCCAACTGCTAAAAATAATTCTGATATTAATCTTTTTCTAATCAAAGAAAAGGAACGCGCCAATATTAGATTAATTTCAGGCTCCGACCATTGGTTTTATATGGCTGGTCAAGCTAGAAATGGACATTTTCCCAGAGGAGGAATACTCTGGTTAGATTTTGATAGTGAATTCGCACCTATACAAGGACTAAAACAAATTGTCGGCCACACTCCTCGCAAAGACAGTAAAATTACTAAATACGCGAAAACAGAAAACTATTGTATCGACACTTCGCTCAATCAATGGCTAACTATCACAAATAGAAAAATAGAAATTAAAGATTATAAAGATCTATGAATGTCAAACTTGTAGCTATAACTTCACCAAAAATCGGAGGATTAAGTAGTGCTGAAGATATTGTATCATATTGCGCGAGAGTAAGTAATCCATCTAATCAGATGAATACTGAAACCGCGCCAAGACTTCTAAAATATTTAATCAAGCATCAACATTGGAGTCCATTTGAGATGGCAAGTGCTACAGTAGAAATTGTTACAAGCAGAGCTATTGCCTCACAAATTCTAAGGCATAGATCTTTTGCTTTTCAAGAATTTAGTCAAAGATATAGTGCAGCCACAAAATTAGAAGATATTCAATGGCGAATGCAAGGTAAAACCAATAGACAAGTTGGTGACGCTGAAGTAAATTTGTCGCCAGAAAAAATCGAATTAGTTAATCAAGCTCTTACTAATAGTCTCAAAGCTTATGATATACTGATTGAATCTGGGATTGCCAAAGAGTGTGCTAGAATGATATTGCCATTAACTACGCAAACTACCATATACATGACTGGAACGCTTCGTAGTTGGATTCATTATATCGAATTGAGAGCTAAAGAAGACACTCAAAAAGAACACAGAGAAATTGCAATAGGTATTAAAAATATATTTATAAACGAATTTCCAATTATTAGTGAAGCACTAGGATGGGTAAATAAAGTTATATGAGATTGATTCTTTGCATACCGGGCAATAATTTCTCAGGCGTCTTTTTGGATAGTCTGCTTAATTTTTATAATTGGTGCAACGCTAACAAAATCACGGTTCTTCTATCAAGAAGAGAATCATGTAATATATACTATGTTCGCAATATGTGTCTGGGCGGTAACTCAACAAGTGGTGAAGATCAAAAACCATTTCAAGGTAATGTTGATTATGATTATATGTTATGGATTGACAGTGATATAATATTTAGTGTAGAAAGTTTCGTAAAATTATATAAATTACAAAAAGATATTGCATCAGGCTTATATTTGATGAGCAATGGACAGCAATATGCAACCGTCGAACATTGGGATGAAGAATTTTTTAATAAAACAGGATTTTTTGAATTTTTGTCTCCACAACATTTGATTAATAAAAATACACCATTTAAAGTTGACTATACAGGTTTTGGCTTTATATTAATAAAGAAAGGAGTATTTGAAAAACTTAAATATCCGTGGTTTAGACCATTATGGAAAAAGTTTGGCAATGTTACTGAATTTACTATGGAAGACGTAAGTTTCTGCCATCTAGCAAAAGAACAAAATATGGACGTTTGGGTGCATCCCGAAGTTATAGTTAAACACGAAAAAAAGGTTTTATATTAACTTTTGTAATAAAACATTATGAACTATCAATTCGAATTCGACTTCGAAACGCCAGAAGATAAAGAAAAGCGTTTTAAAGATTACGCAGATCAACAAGAAAAAATAGACAAAATGTTTGATAAAGACAGCGACAATTATTATTTTTATAATAAATATGTTGATGGATTTATAGATTTACTTCCTTATAGATTAGGTTGGGGATTCAAACATAATTGGTTTGATTTACGTTGGTGGATTAAATGTAAATATCAAAAGATTCGTTACGGTGTTTCTGATGATGATATTTATTGTTTAGAAGTTAATATTGCTAAATATATTGTTCCCCGCCTTAAATATCTAAAAAACAAAGGTAAACTTGGTGTTCCTTGTAAATTTATGCCTTCTAATTATTATGATTTATCAGAAGAAGATATGAAAAAGGCTGAACAAATTGGCGAAAAAGAAATGAATTATATTATTGATGAAATGATTTTTGCTTTTGATTATATTATTGATCCTGACAAATATCTGCCTTACCCTGTGATATTATTCAAAGAAAAAAATTACTTTAATAGAGAAAAAACACTTGAAGAAAAAATTTGTTTGGACAAATATGTACAAGAGAGCAAAGAGTTTGAAGCTCGCAAAAAGAATGGTTTAATACTTTTCGCTCAACACTCTGATATTTTATGGATGTAAAAGAAAAAGAAATCAAATACGATAAATGCATTAGTTGCGGTCAATTAACTAATGAGCCTATTTACAAAGACATAACTCTAAGAGATAATTACATCGAAGGAGCGGGACAATTATGTCCTACTTGCGCTGCTGAACTTGATAATCCCAGTCGATAATGAAATTAATTTTAGCGGTGTGTTTGCTAAGTTTAGTTTATATTGTCGGGTGGTATCAAATTCACGGTCAATTTTTGTGGAATTGGTTTAAAAAATATGAATATTATCTTATTTGGATAAGTGTGCCATCAACTTTATTGTCTATTCGCGCAATAAAATTAATAAATGAGCATTTTAATGGTCTTATTTGGCCTAACAGAATATTAACTTTTACAATTGGTATTGTATTTTTTACTATACTTACAGCTTGTCATTTCGGTGAAAAATTTACTATAAAAACATTGACTTTGTTAATATTATGCGTTAGCATAGTCATGCTTCAAATATTATGGGAATGAAATTTACCTCTGAGCAATACGCGCATATAAATAAAACTCGCGATAAGATATTAGAATTAAATCGACAACAACATAAGTTGTACGATGATCTTATTAAATCGTTAGATATTCCTTTTCATGCCGAAGATTGGATGTTTGATTATATTTATAACGAATATGGATCAATAGATAAAATTGAAGATAGAATAAATTCAATAAAATGAATAATTCTAATTTTTATTTAACTTTGGATTTGCCAAAAAATTTCAGTAGACAAGATGCTGAAAAAATTCGCGACGATGTTCTTGACTTCCTTGAAGATAAGCGTCATTATGGATCAAAACATGATGGCAAAAACGGCATAACCGTCAAAGTCGTCAGCGTTTCTACAAATCATGATTGAAAAAGCTATAGAACGTCTTCGCGTTTACAACAAATGGCGCACAGGCGAAGATGATCGCACAATGGATGAAGTTGGTATTATACCTAATCAACTTACTGAAGATATTAAAAATATCTGTGATGAACTCGAAAAATTAATTTGTATATATGCAAGTCGTAATTAACCTTTCAGGAACCTTTTCTATTAGTTCTGAAGCTGTAGAATTTATAAAAAAGAAAATAAAAGATAAGAATGCTAAAAAAACAATTGGTCCTTATTCATTTGATGGTGATCGAACTAATTATCTTTTGATCGAAGCAGTAAAAAAATTAAAAAAGAAAGCAAATGGAATTGATGCAGATTTAAAAATCGTAGACATTCCAGATGATATCGAATGGTCTATTTTTGGTTGTTCTGGTAGTGAGTGGATTGGAGAAAAACATCGAACGTGGCGATGAAACCGCGAATATTGAAACGCGCAATAGAAACTGCTCATGCGCTTTGTCCTGTCAATTGGAAAGATGTCAATAATTCACATATTGCATTTCTCGTCAAAAAGAATAAGATTACTAAGATTGGCTGGAATAGAAAACGTACACATCCAGAAATTGTAAAACATCCATATCATGATGGATATGTCGGCACTCATGCTGAGCTAGATGTTATTCTTAAATCTGGCAAACAAGATTTGCACGATCACAGTATGATTGTTTTGCGGGTTGATAGAAAAAAGCAACTTGCCAATAGCAAACCTTGTCCCGGTTGCCTTAGTCTTATTAAATCGTATGGTCTGTATGATGTTTACTTTTCGAATACCGAAGGTAAGATAGAAAAATTATGAAAAAACCATTGACTTATACCACCTAGAACTTAGTATAAACACGATGAAGAAAGATTTATATATGAAGAATCCTAACGAGAATGTAGTTATTCAAAGTGACGATCTTAAATATGATGGGAAGAATATTATTATTCCATCATATTATGCTGGCGTTATTCATGATTATTTGGCTCATGTAGATCATAAAAATTTGCCAGAGCCAGATAGAGTTGATTATCTCGCTTTTCTTAAATTTATTGAGGATATCCTAGATCATAAAGAGGCTAAGTACAACAAGTAAAAGAAAGGGAGGGTAAATCTATCGGAATGTACGATACTATATTTTGCAAATATCCATTGCCAATGCCAGATGACCCAAAAGGTTATACTGGTTCTCATGATTTTCAAACTAAAGATTTTGATTTAGCTCTTGAATCATACGATATTGATGAAAATGGTAGATTATTTCTTCATCGTTTTGAACGCGAATGGGTTGAAGGGAATAAAGATTCTGAAAGCTTCATTGGAAAATTTGGTTATCTTAACGTTACTAAGAAGTGGCTTGAAGAATTAAAAACTACCGCAACTATTGTATTTTATGATTATCTATCATCAAATAATACTGATTATGATTATTATATAGAATATGAAGCGGTATTTGTTAATGGTAAAATAACTTCGGTTAATTTAATATCGTTCGAAGCAAACGACAATGCTGATAGAAAAAAAAGAGATATTGAATTTGATCTAAAGCTAAAACGAAATTATGAGTTTACAAAGTCTTTGAGATATAAGTATTTTGTTAAACCATATAATAAGACTATTAGTTTTATATTTCGCAAAACTAGTAAGATACTTAGTGATTTATCTCGTATTTTACATACAATAGAGAATAAAATCAAAATATGATTTATTTTATAAATGCATTTTTTTTATTAAAAACACAGCAATAGGTCTAAATGATTACTATTACAATTAAAAATAAAGAAATAAATTATATATTATCTTTAGCTAAAAAGCGGCATGACGCTAAACCTTCTAATATAAAAAATTCTGGAATTCTTATAAATAGAAATCTTAACAATCCTTTGGAAAATTATTTACCGCATTTTATTGGAATCGTTGGCGAATACGCTTGGGCTAAACATACAAATAAAAATATTGATGAAACTATTTATGAAATACGAGATGACGAAGACTTTAATGGGGAAGAAGTAAAAACAATTACTTATTATGGCTCAGGCGAGCCAGAACTAAAAGTCAAAGTTCAAGAGTACAATAATAAAAAACCATCAAAATATATATTGGCGCGGACAAACAAAGATAATATTTTAAAAGCACTCAATTCCGATTCTCAAAAAACTTTAGAAGTAGAATTATTAGCGGAAATATGTCGTTCTGATTTCGAAAGAGAGAAAATAAAAAAAAGATATGGACAATATAATCCTGACAATTATGTTGTTCCATTATCAAAAATGAAAGAACTATGAAATTTAAAAATTTCGAAAAAATAGAGTATACTGTTAATTATAATAAACCATTAGGTAGACAGAACGCTTCTGGTTTATGCGATCCTCCACATCTAAAGTATCCTCAAATACATATTGATCCGCGATTGTTAACTCGTCGCCAACTTAATGTACTAATAGAAGAAGTATTTCACGCTCATTTTTTTGAGATGCCAGAATACAAAGCAAGAAAATTTGCAGCCAATTTAGGAAAACTTGTGTATAATAAGTTTGTAAAGAAATGAATTTACGAGACACGTTAGGCGATGAAAAATATTTCGACCCTCTTTTTAAATTAGACTTTCGCGGTCATAATATAATAGGTTTTAATAAACAATTAATAACCTTAAAACATCCTAATAAATGTGACTCTCAAAACAATTGCTGCCGCGATCATATCATAAAATTTCTAAAAGATGAAGGTTATTTAGATCAGTGTGATGACAAAATCATAATTTTAGATATGTACACTCAAGAAAGTCAATAAAAAACCCTCTATTTTCATAGAGGGTTATATTTTTATGTTATTTTAAACTCCCGTAGGTTATGGCAATACTGTTATTTAAGCTGAACGTTTAGCAGCGACTTCAGCAAGAATTGCACTCGCATTCTGTGGGTGATGGCAATATTAGTGAAGCTGAATTACTGAATACATTACCTGTAGAATTGTAGATATAAACATCGTAGGAACCAGCATCGTTATTTTGTATACCAGATATATTATAAATATAATTAGTTGCATTAGGAATATTTACTGAATCTTTTCTCCATTGATAATTTAAAGGTTGACCATTTGCTGTCACTACAAATGAAGCATTTCCTCCAAGATATCCAGAAACATTCTGAGGTTGTGTTGATATGCTAGGAGCAATAACAGGGAATACATCAGGTGTCCAAGGCAAAGGAGGTTGTACAACAGGTGGAACTAGTTGATTATAAATTTGTTGCATTGCTCCACTTTCATATTGATTTTTCTGATCTTGACCGATTTGATTCCAGACCCAACTTAGCACTTCAGGTTCAGTTAAATTTTGATATGGAATGAATTCACCTGTTGTGGCAGGTATTGCAGTTGAAGAATAAGTTCTGCCATAAAAAGGTCCACCGCTGCCACCAGAATAATAAGCTAAACAGTCCCAGTGAACTGTAAATACATAATCTGTTTCGCCACTAAATTGTGGATAACATTCCATCACTCCGACACGCCATAAATTTTGAAAATCATTGCTCATAATAATCTCTACACTATAATAACAAAAAAAAAGATTTTTTTTATTTATTTTTTCACAATATTGGTTATGATATGTACAAATACAATATATGAAAAAGTGTTTATACTGTGATGAATTTATAGATGTTGAAAACGATGATTATCAAAAGGTAGGTAAGAAAATTGTCTGTGCATTTTGTTACGAAGATTATGCAGATGAATTAGATAATACTTATGTAGAAGATGAAGAATATTCTCGCGAAGAAGAATAAATAGTGTAATATATATTAGCGCAAATATATGCTGGATAAAATTTGATAAATTATCAAAATCCAGTTAAGCCCGAAGCGCATGAAACCGTGTTTCAAATCGGGCTTTTTTTCGTCCCATACCCCCAACTTTCTCAAAAAATCTTGCATCGACCCCTTGACAACCCTCAGAAACCTGCTAAATTCATCGCGTATGGATAACCCATCACAAAAGACTGGCCGTGGTCGTCCGAAGGGATCGACCAGTACCATTGAAATCACGTTGGCTGACTTGCTTGCCAAGCTCAACAACGATCCAAACGCAATCGTGCAAGTTGGTCGCACTTGGTACGCGAAGTACAAGAGCGTTCCTGCGACCTCTTCGCAAGATGGTGATGCGCTGCCTCCCGAAATTCAGGAGCAGCTTCAAGATACGAAGGAAGAGGATTCGAAAGTCGAGTTCGTAATTTCCTGATAAATATGTTTAATGAACTTGTCGGGCAAGATGCTGTAAAACGCAAGCTACAATTTTATATTGAAGCTTACAAAGTTACTGGATCTTTTCCGTTTCTTAATTTCATTGGAGCTAGAGGTCTTGGCAAATCAAAGTTTGCCCAAGAGTTCTCCAAGAACATCATTGGTTCCAATGGACGTAAGAAACCGCTACTGTCGCTCAACAGCAGCAGTATAAAATCGGGCAAACAGTTTTTTGAACAAGTTTTTCTGCCCCATATCAACGATCAAGAAGTTATTGTCTTCTTTGATGAATGTCATGCGTTACCAACAGATTTTGTATATGCTTTACTGACTATTCTCAATACAGAAAAAGATAATAAAGTAGAATACACTGCTGGCGATAATGTATACAGTTTTGATTTCAAAAAACATCATTTTATATTTGCAACAACTGAGTCGCAAGATTTATTTATTCCGTTGCGCGATAGATTGACTTTCATTGAATTTTCAGATTACACTGAAGATGATTTGCAGCAAATATTTAGAATATCATTGCCAGATATACAATTTGATGATGAAGCATTACATATTCTAGCTCAAACTAGTCGTGGTAATGCTCGCTCTTGCGTCCTCCGCGCAAGAGATGTAAAAATTTATACTGACCGACTTTCAGCGAATAAATTTACAAAAAACGACGCAATTAATTTGTTTCATATTCTAGGAGTGTTACCTCACGGTTTAAATAGAATTGAATGGCAGATACTAAATATATTGCGTAAAGAAGGTAGTTGTAGTCTATCAATGTTGGCTGCAAAAACTGGCTTGTCAAGATCCGCTATACAAAAAGATTTTGAATTATTTTTGATTAGAAAAGGACTTATCAATATTGATGTATTGCGACATATTACTGTTCATGGTTGTAAAGTATTAGAAAGTATAAGTAAGTAAGAAAGTATGTATGTTGCCTCTCAAGCATAGATGGCGATGCAGGGGTTTTGTAAACCCCAGAGCAGAGTTCAAGTCTCTGGAGAGGCTTTAGATTTCTCCTTGACAATCGGTGAAAATATAATAGGTTGTCGATGTTCTTTAAATAATGCGTTCGTAGCTCAACGGTAGAGCATCGGCCTTTTAAGCCGGTGGTTGTGGATTCGAATTCCACCGGACGCACCATTTTTTCAGATTTTAAGCAGTGAGGTTCACTTATATCTAACGTGTGTTAGTAATATAAGACGGGAATACGTTCCCCGCTGCTTAATTAATTTAATATGTAGTAGTTTCTATGGGCCGTTAGCATAATGGTTTGTGCAGCGAACTCATAATTCGTCGGTTGCTGGTTCAAGTCCAGCACGGCCCACAGAGACTATTGCATATTTATTATAGTCCAATAACTCAACGGCAGAGTAAACTCTTTATAAGGGTGAAGTTGTGGGTTCGAATCCCGCTTGGACTATGATATGGCCCATTCGTCTACTGGCTAGGACATCAGATTTTCAATCTGGGAAAGAGGGATCGATACCCTCATGGGCTACCAATTTTTGTTATTTTCAAACGGCTTAGTAGACCAACGGCAGAGTCAACAGACTTAAAATCTGCAAAGTGTGGGTTCGAATCCCACCTAAGCCACCATTTTATTGTAATAATAAAAAAGTGTAATATAATTATATATGAGTGATTCATACACCTTATACAATAACACAGTGATGGATCATTTTATAAATCCTCGCAACATGGGGGATTTAGCAGATGCAAATGCAATTGGTGAGGTTGGTGCGGCAGCTTGCGGCGACATAATGAAAATTAGTCTAAAAATAGACGATAAAACTAATACAGTTATTGATGCTAAGTTTAAAACATTTGGGTGTGGAAGCGCGATAGCAGCTTCTAGCATGGCTACAGAATTAATAAAAGGCAGAACTATAGATGATTTGCAAAAGAATTTTAATAACGATCAAATAGTAGAAGCTCTTGGAGGTTTACCACCTGTAAAAATTCACTGTAGTGTTTTGGCTGAAGAAGCATTACAAGCAGCTTTAGAAGATTATAAAAAAAATTTTAGATAGCAAAAGATTTTTCCTTTTTAAAATTTTAACGTTCCCGTAGCCGAGCGGAGCTTCTACCTCCGTCATCGTAAATGGAGCTGAAAATACAGGTTCGAATCCTGTCGGGAACGCCAATTTAGTTCCAGAGTAGCTCAACGGTAGAGTAGCGCACTTTAATGCGCGTGTTAGAGGTTCGAATCCTTTCTCTGGAGTCATCTTTCAATACATTTTAAATCCACTTAAATCAACTTCATTAACTTTATATCCACTACTTAATGAAGATATTGTGTTATTTACTTCATTTATATAATTTGGTATATTTGTTGCTAAACCAGCGGAAGTTCCGAACGTCATATACCATGCGCCAATTACTACTATCTCGTTGTTGATAATAGTAGAAACAATATTGCCACTGTCGCCGCCGATCAAAGCTTCAAAATATTGCGCTCTGTTAGCATCTTTTGATATATTTATCAACGTATTTGTTGATCCAAAAGTCGTATTAATCAAGCCATTTTCACCAATTAAAGCTTTTCTCTCTTGATCTGAATACAGCAGAGGAAAATTAATTGCGTTGCCGAAATATTTAAGATAATTAGCTGGCAATACATTATATACCTTTAGCGAAGAATCAACCTCTTTATCTAATTCACCTATCAAGATATCAGTATTAGCAACTCTTTTCGTTTTCATAACATTGTATACAAGAGATACATTGTTGTTATTAATAAAGAAAATCATAAATGGCGATTGCGAATAAGGTACATGATGAGCTAACAATACATGTTTCTTGGTTATAAGAGTCCCGCCGCCGACTCCTCCAAGAGGAACAACGGCAGCAGAATAACCACTTAAATCAAGACTTTTTGCCCAACAATTATTATTTCGCGGCCAATTATAGGGGTTGACATAAGGCGTGAGAATATTTTTTTCTTTTTTATCTTTAATTAAATTATCAAAGTTAGAACAAATGTGTGAATATAAATCTAAATTAGATGTCGCTCCACCATTACCTGATGTTGAAGCAGTACCTGAAGTTGACTGTGCTTCTTTTTTTGCTTCTGTTATTATTTTTTGAATTAAAAGTTGATGATCTGCGAGAAGTTGTTCTAAATTTGTCATACAACATTGCTTACACGAAAAAATTACGCTTGACAAGGGAAATTTTTTATGCGATGATGTTCGCACGATAATTATGGAAAAATTTGATACAGCATTAGATAGCGCAAAAGCAGCACTTCGGCAACATTGGTTCGATGTCAGCAATGCTGATAATAATAGTATTATATTGGAGCATCTTATTCATGCTATTGATTTGCTTGGTGATGAAGTGGCGAAACTGAAAGAGCAAAAATATGAAGATTGAATGAAAATTTATACAGTAATGAGCAGGTACGAACCAGTACCTCTGGCGACATTCAGTGATTATCATGAACTAATTAAATACATTCGCCGTCAAAAGTTTAACGAACACAAAATCTATGAAAGCGTTGCGAATAGTTGGAACGAAATTGATGAAGTAAGAGACTTCAGCGCAAGTGTCTATGCTGATGCTTATAATGGTTTTAATCACTTTACTGACAAAAATTATTGATAAAATAACTTATTATTATGGCTAAAATATTAAAAACAAAATCAGTTTACTACAACGATGTCAATTTAATTGCAAAACCAGCTTCTATTGAAAGCAGAAGCGAAGTCCCAATTGAACTTGATCGAATAATTGTGAGTCCAATGAGTGCTGTCGTTGGAATTACTTTTTCTAAAGTAGCAACTGAGCTAGGACTTACCGTATGTCAACATAAATTTTGCGATATTGATAATGCAGTAGTAAATTATTCCAGCGTACCCAAAAAAAACAATTTGTTTGTTAGTATTGGATTAGATGATTGGATGCGAGCCGAAGAATTAGCTGATGCTGGTGCAAAAAATTGGTTAATTGATTGTGCTAATGGATATCTTCCTCAAATTAAAAGTTCTATTTATCGTTTGTTATCATTGCATAGTGTGAATCGATTAATAATTGGTAACGTAATGACTGATGATGGTATTTCTTTATATACAGAATTTACATATAAAATTCCTGAAGTAATAATTCGTGTTGGTATTGCTGGTGGTAGTGCTTGTGCAACAAGTGATGCTACAGGCTATAACAGAGGACAAATTACAGAAATTATAGAATGTAGCGAAGTCGCTGATCGTTTTAAATTAAAGATTGTTGCGGATGGTGGTATCAAGAATGGTAATTATGCTGCTAAAGCATTTGGTGCCGGTGCTGACTATGTAATGATGGGCGGTTACTTTGCTAGAGCTAAAGAAGCATATACTTGGGAAAATGGTGATGGAACATATTGGGGAGGTGCCAGCACCAAACAACAACAATTGTATGGGGGAGTAAGAAGACATAGTGAAGGTAAAGTTTACGAGGTGGACAGATCAACAGTAAAGTCTTTAAAAGAGTTGGTTGATGATTTATGGGGTGGTCTTGCAAGTGCGGTTAGTTATAGTGGATACAAATCACTAACTGAATTTATTGGTAATGGTGTATTTGAAATCAAAGAAAACAGTTTACCGCCGGGAAGATAAGTTATTGTGCGATAACTATATGAGATTATACTCTAGAAAAAATAAAGAAGATTTACTTGATATCTTTGATATCTATATTCATTATCCCAGAATCAAAATGGGAACAAGACCGGGAGATTCATGGGGAAATGATTGCGCGCATAAATACTTTGAATGTATGTTTGATACCCAATTAATCTGTCATTCGGATGAAACATTTTGTCATTTTAAATTGATATGGTTTGGATTTGGTGTTAGTATTACTAGACAAACTGGTTATTAATTAATTTATGAAATACAGAGCTTGGAATGAAAAATATAATTGTTGGGATGAAATGCCAATAACTTGTTACATTAAAGTAATATGAATACCCCAAAGAAATTTAGAGTATGGGACATAAACAACAAAAAGTTCCTACCAGAATCACATTTTGCTATTCTTGGTAATGGTAAACTTATTGTAACCGATAGCGGTTATTATGAACATTTTACCAATACAAACCAAGACGATTATGCAATTCAAGAATATACGGATATTGATGGAAAACCGCCGTGTAAGTTTGACCACAATGCAGAGTGTTTAATTTGTGATTGTTGGGCTATAGATTGTCCTTTTATTAAACTATCTGGAGTTTGATATATCAGACGCTACCCCGCATAATGTCTGGCATACCAAACATTAGATATGGAAATAAAAAAATACACTATACCCCAAAAGATAATTTTGGGGTTAATTACTTTAATATTTGTAGGAATTCCAATTGCCATTTGGGCGTGGATATTTTATTATCTATATAGTCTATGAAAATAAACATCATAAACGACGAAAAGAATTTTAGATTTTTATACATTGAATTACAGTTTCCGAGCATAAGAATAGTTAAGAGATTCAATGAATGGACTGATGATTATTACGAAGGATTTAAAGCGGACTTTCCTACAGAAATATATTATTTAACAGACAAAAAAGAATATTGGCATTTTTCCTTGACTTTGCTGGGATTTGGCCTTAAGCTTGTGAATCAAAATGAATATTGAAGATCAAGAAGTAGAAATGAATGACGTTAAATTGTCAGACAATCATTTGCGCGTTATCAACCGCGCACTTGAAGTTTATTTTCGGATGCGAAGTGGGCAAATTGGTGTTGCTTTGGATACTGCTTATGATCATTTGATTGACTACGATCATCGTGATTTGATTGAGAAAATGGTCCGCACTCTTGTTATTAATGATAAAAGCTTGTCTAGCCCCGGCGCAAGTTATGGATTTAATAATGACAAAATTGGTGATGCAAGGATAGCTTATGAAATTCAAAGCACCTTTCGCCAATATCTAGCAGTAAAAAATAACAATGGTTATTTTGATTATTCTACTGTAGATTTTAGAGACCCATTGAAGGCAAGCGACGAACCATTGCCAGAGATTGTTAATTTTGTAAAGTATATTGATCATCTTTTCACTCCAGAGCAAAGCAAAAAAATCAATCAATTACATAACAAAAAGAAATACAAAGAAACTTGGGATTATATTAACGATTTGAAACTTGATTTGCCCGAGGGAGAAGGCTTAGAGTTGATATCAGGATTCAACGGTGTGACAATGCGTATCCACAAACCTAGAAAAGAAAAAAATTTCAGTGAAGAAAAATGAACATCCATGTTCCTCAAGATATAAAAGAAAAATATCCTCACATTGAATTTCGCGGCAAAGTAAGAATCATGAATAATCGAAATGTCATCGAAGCTTACAATCCCGCGATTGATGTTACTTTTTTTTATTCTTTTGAGGAAGATTTTTTCTGGTTCGCTGGTCAAATTCCTGATTATAAATTACAAAAAACACAATTAAGGCATGAAAAATAAACTCCCGACGCTCAAAGATCGCCTTGACAATCCGCTCAAAGACGATCATACTGCCTTAAAACAGTTGGCAAAGACCTTGCCGCTATCCGACGCTGCCAAGAAAAAATATGGTAAACTATCCAATAAAAAGTCTCGACAGTAAATAAATTTTTGATTATGAAAGAAGAACGCGAAAAATATCTAACAAATAAGTTCCCTTTGATGTATACCAAAGATCAAATTGATGGGCGCGAAACTCCGTATTCACTATTTGGATTTGAATGCGGCGATGGGTGGTTTCGTATCATCTATTGGCTCAGTAAATATGTTCAAAATTATATTGACGAGAACAATAAATATGCAGAAAAATTTCCAAATCAATATAAGTTTATTCCGCAAGTAAAAGTGGTGCAAGTCAAAGAAAAGTTTGGCGGTCTTCGATTTTATTATTCAGGCGGCGATGATAAAATTGGCGAGGTTATTTCATTTGTAGAAAGCATTAGCTATTCCATCTGCGAAACTACTGGCAAAACCGAGAATATTGGCTATAATACTAAAGGTTGGATAAAGACCAAGAATGTTAGTCTTCGTAATAATAATGAAGATTTTGAATTTATAGATGACGAAGAACTCCGTAAACTAAATTTAGAAAATTAATATGAAGTTTTTATCAGTTATTATTATTGCTGTGATGTCAATTGCCTCAATAGACAATTTAAAATTAAAAGTTTACTATATAATCACTTATAGAAGTAATGAAAAAGTGATAGAAAAAGTATATCTAAAGAAAGAAAACGCTCAAAAATATATAAATACTTTTAAAGATAATCATAATTACGAGCTTGAAGAGGCAATTCTTACAGAATAATTACAAATAAATTTTTCTTAATATAATATGAATACAACACGAAGAACTTTTTTAAAGTCTGGGTTACTTACAGGTACACTTGGATTAAATTTAAACGCAGCTACTAAAACGCCTGTCAATGATCCCACTTGTGGACCTGCTGAAGGTGGTAAAAGATTTAAATTTAGGAATGAACCGCAAAGAATTCGTAAGAGTTTTTATGATTTGAGTGATGATGAAGTGAAGAATTTGTGTCGCGCAGTTGGTTATATGCGTAGAAATATACCATTAAACAGTCAAATTCAATGGGAAAACTATGCTAAATTACATGCATATCATTGCACAGATTCTGGTGTTCCAATGGTTCAGGTCCACTGGAGTTGGTATTTTTTACCATGGCATCGTGGTTATATTTATTTCTTAGAAAGGATATTGGGTAATATATTAAATACTAATTTTGGATGGAACGGACTTGCTTTTGCTTATCCATACTGGGATTGGAGCAACCATCAAGAAATGCCAAATACTAAACTTCGTCAGCAATTAGGTTTGGCAAGTCCATTATTTGGATATGATTTGACGCAAGAAGATATGGTAGCTGTTGATAATCTTGATTTTGATAATCTGGCATTGTATGATGGTAATAGAAAACCAAGTATTACACAGCCTACAATGGATCCAAGTAATGAAGCAAGTGCGGATTCAAAACAACACATCAGTGAAACCAAATGGTATATGAGCAGTGATTATATTAATGCTATTTTGCAAGCACCATTTGAAATTTTCGGTGGTAAGTCTGTAACTGATAGAAATACTGGACAAGGATTGTTGGAACAAGGTCCACATAACAATGGACATGATTGGGTAGGGGTTCGTTATGGTAGTAACAGAAACATGGGAACATTACGATATGCTGCTAATGATCCTATTTTCTTTATGCATCATGGTAATATTGACCGTATTTTTTCTTTGTATAATCAACCAATGCCAGATGTAAATGGACCGTGGGGACAACAAGAATATACATATGTTGATGTTGATGGTAGTCCTGTAAAAGTTACCGTCAAAGATATTATGACTAAGATGACTAATATCAAATATCAACCACCTTCAGATGAGCCAGTGAAATTAAAGTCTAGTGTTGGTGTTAGCAATCCAAAGTCAGTTACAATACCTGTTGCTGGTGTATTAACATCAAACGGACTTGTATTAGATATTCCTGATAGTGATAAATTAAAAGAGTTAATTAAGTTAAAGTCTAATTTGTCTACATTGACGGTAGAAACTGGACCAATATCATATACAGATAAATTTAAGATTAATGTGGCTGTAAATGGTAATAATATTGGTAAAATTAATATTCTAGATGGACGGACAACAGAAACTAATTTATCTATTTCTCATGATTTTAACATGAGTATAGGAATAGGTAAACAATCATTAACAAATGATTTGAATACATTATTATCTGGATATCCAAAAACGGTTAAACTAACATTAAGTAAAGTAAAAGATAAAGACTTTAAATTAATGATACGGAGTTTAAAATTTACAGTTATTCAATAAATTATATAATAACTTAGATGACGAACAACTCCGCAATCTGAATTTAAAAAATTAATAATATTCATAATTACGAGCTTAAAGAGGTGATTCTTGCAGAATGATTACAAATATCATACATCATTGGTAAATCTACTTCGAAATTTAGATAATCAAAATGAATTATAAAACTGCTGGAGTAGATAAAAATGATGCAGTTGAATGCGCGAAATTGCTTCGTGATGCAGGTCATAATTGTCAAATCATTGGTAAGATAGAAAAAAATAATGTAGATAATGTAGTTCTAGTCTAAAATTATTTTATTGTAAAATGATTATTGATAAACTAGATGAATTTTATTCTTTGCAAAATTTAGATTTACGAATATTAAATCGATTCTGTGAATTATCTAATTATAGTACATCTCATGGTGCTAATAAAAAAAATCATGTTGGTTTAGCTCCTTTATATTTTTCTTTAATTTACGGCATAAGAGCAAAAAAATGTGTTTGTTTAGGATCAGGTGATGGCTTTATACCAAAAATTATGGCATTGGCTCAATATAATTTAATTCAAGATAAAATACTTACAGATTATGATATATCATTAGTCGATGCAAACATAAAAGGTTTTGGCGAAAGATATTATGAGAAAGAAATAAAAAATTTCTCTCAAATCAATGTTATCAATCAAAAAACCGACGATTCAATAAATTTATTCGCAAATATATCATATCTACATATTGATGCAGATCATACTGAAGATCAAGTTTATAAAGATTTATGTAATTATGGATCTAAAATGATAAATAAAAATTGGATTATCACTTGTCATGATTCTCATTATCCCGCTAATGCTGTTGTCAATTTTGGAGAAGGTGTTTGCAGGTCTGCAAGAGAATGGGTAACAAAAAACAACTGTGAAATGATTAATTTAAGTGTCGGTTTTGGAACTATAATAATTGCACCTAAAATAAATGGATCAAATAGTAAAAACTTCATTGATTTTGAATTTGTTGATTAAATAATTCGAAAATTTCTAAATTAAAAAATTCCGAATACCAATCTTCTAATAAAATAAATCTATGCTCCTCGTCACAACCGCAGGTTTTAGCGAGGAATTTTGCTTTTATTGCGAAAGGTGCTTGACAGAATGGACAGGTCATGCTACCTTATCTTAACCGTTGAGAGTTACAAACACGTTACAAACTAATTAAAAATACATGAAAGAAATTGTAAAACAGCTATTTGTCGAGCTACTTATTAATATCGTCCTTATTGTCGGTATTTATTTTCTATGGAATTGGTTGATTACTGATATATTTTTAGCTCGAAACATATCTATTATTGAATCTTGGGGACTGAGAACATTAATTCAATTTTTTATTTTTAATTACAATCATGGAAAAAACAAATAATAAGCAAAAATATATTGTGACGATTAAGGACGGCGGCAAGTGGGAAGAATACGCTAGATTGAAGAGCAAAGACTTGGCCGAAACCGTTTTAAGGCTTGTCAGCAAGGATTTTCCTGCTAAGATCATTGAACTTAAGTAAGAATATGAGCGCGACTTTCCAAAATTACATCTACATTTCGGGTCCGCATGACGATCTACTCAAGATCACCAGCGAACTTAACTTTGTCAAGAAGTTTGGTGCTGAATATGATTGGGAGCATGATGGAGCGTCTGCCACCATTCATTTTCAGTCTGAGGACGGCCTATCGTTCGAAGATATTAATCCTGCTATTGCCAAATATCCATCTCTTAGACTCACTTGGAGATACACTCAAGAGCTTATTGAAGCTGGATTGTTTATCTACGAGAAAGGCATCATGGTTAAGAACTCTGCTTACAATTGGGATACAGGCGAAGTAACTACATTCTAATATGAAACTATTTATCTTAATGTTTGCGTCAATAGGTTTGGGCTTGACAACCTCTATCATTCTCTATAAATTCTATCACATAGACATTTCACCATTAATTACTGGATTGGTTTTTAATGCTATAGGATATTATATACTTAAGAAAAAATTCAATTAAAACATGATAACTCCCGGCGAATTGAGCGTTGGTCAGTACGTCACCATACTTGACCACAAACCATTAGAAAATCAATCTCAAGATATGTATGGTAACTTACAGACGGTTAGTGTGACGAATCGTAGTGGCATGGGTGATTTGTTGTCAATTGTTGCCATCAATTTGCCGTATGTCATCGTAAAACAACATTCTGGTTTGAATTTTCAATATACTATTGATACGCGCAAAACTAAACTCATGGAATTGAATAAACAATATATTGAAGCATTAAATAATAAATAATATTATGGCTTACGATTTTTCTGGTAATGTTGTTGTTTCTGGCAATGCAGATAAAGTATATGAGTTTATACAAGCGTTTGCTGAATTGCCTGATGGATACGAACCTTGGGATAATGGCGGCGATTGCGCTTGTACCTCCTTTCAATACAAAGCAGAATTTAATGTCGATTTTTGGAAGAAAGCTTCCAATGGATACCCTGAACTTAAGTTCGTCGCCAAATACCAAGAAGAGTTGGCGGCAGCATATATATGCACTATACAAGCTGGCAAAGTAGTACAGCATATTCGTTTCGACTGGAACGACGGCGATTTACATACTTGGTCAGAATAATATGTTTTTATGTAAAATTGTGAATGACTTTATCATTAATAACAAATAATTAGTAATTTAACATCATGGATCGTTTCATAATTGATATTTTTGCTTGGTTTACAATCATAACTGTTATTATAGTGTTTATTATTATATGCCTTACTTCTGATCTTGATGATTGATTAAAAATAGGCTAAATAATAGCTTAAAATATACCAAGAAAATAAGATAAAAATCTGAGTCATTTTTGATCAAATAATTGGTATAAAAAAGTGTAAATAATAACATGGTTGCCATGTTGTTTTTTATTATTTACTTTATCGTTATTTATTGGGTATTTCTCAGGAAATTAGACAAGAGAAAATAAACAATTTCATCATATTTTTTCTTATCAAACATACAAGCCCAATATACATAACATATATATACATATAATATACAATATAATATAACGAATATATGAGATAAAGAAAGAAAGAATAGAAATACAAGGTATGTGCGAGCATTATTCTTGTAAATAAACAATGATCGCTAAACAATTTAATCTTTTTCTTTTACGATATGGTAGTTTATTGCATACTATTTTCTTATTTCTTATATTGTATGCGGTAAATATACATCCAAATAACCTTATTTATTGGGTTTTTTTATTAAATCATGTTATGTTCTCATATTTTCTATTTATTCGAGGGATGGCCCTAGGTATTTCAAAAACAATTGATATAATTGCAAGTCAACAAGCCACAAAGAGTATACAAGAAGATATAAATAAGAATAATTAAATTTGCGCCGATTTGTTGTTCTTTGAAGATATTTGTTGACTTTGCGCCAATTTTGAAGTATTTTATATCAAATAAAAACAAAAAAATATTATAGCTTTTCAATAACGAAAAACTTTTTATAAATTGCATTTTGGTTTTCAATAAAAAAGCGAAATGCTGAAATCTTTTTTATTTAAGTCAAGTTGTTTTGAATTACTAGAGTGTGATGCGAGAACAGAGCGACAAAAACTACATCATCACACAATCATAATTTGTAGGTTATAATAAAATTCTAAATATACAATTACAAAGACTATTTAGAAAGTAGTTAATAATTATCTTAGATTATTTCCTGTGTAGTGAGCCGTAGCATTCACAGATACTCTGTCTAATAAATTATTACCTAATATATAGTACACAATATTTTAAATAATTTCAATAAAAAAATGTGAAAAAACTAGATAAAGAATTCGAAAGCGCGGGTTTCAAATATAAACAAATTCACCGCGAAGATATGTATGCTATATATGAGAGAAAGCATATAGATAGTAATTCGTCGCCGCATTATGAATCAAT
>Ga0194118_10000461_pt1 | contig 69002 bp, 60 predicted proteins | sample TA2MahsurfametaG_2_FD_148662 | JGI IMG/M metagenome (GOLD analysis project Ga0194118, IMG submission 148662) | Freshwater microbial communities from Lake Tanganyika, Tanzania - TA2015013 Mahale N5 surface | ecosystem: Environmental > Aquatic > Freshwater > Lake | place: Tanzania: Lake...
TCGCTCGGACGGCGAACTCGGTGTCACAGATTTCTGTCTCATCTCGTTCCCCTCAGGTTAACGATGAGCCGGAAATCCTCTCTTCCTCAAGACGTCAAATCTGTATCAGTGCTCCTGACGCCGGACACCTTGCGTTCGCTCGTCCTCAGCACATCCAGATGGTCAGCCCACTGCTGCATCATCGCCTTGCGCTCCTCCAGGTACTGGCTGCGATGGTAGGCCGCCCTCACGGCATTCCGCTCTACATGGGCGAGCTGCCGCTCGATCACGTCCGGCCGGTAGCCCATCTCGTTGAGCGCCGTCGAGGCCAGCGCCCGGAAGCCGTGACCCGTCATGCGACCGTGGTAGCCCATGCGGTAGAGCGCAAAGAGCACCGTATTCTTGCTCATGGGCGTAGTGGGCGCGCGTCCGGCGAAGACCCACGGCCACTTCCCGTTCATGTCCTGAAGGCTCCTGAAGGCCGCCACCGCCTGCTGGGACAAAGGAACATGATGCGGGGCCTTGGTCTTCATACGCTCTGCCGGAATCGTCCATTCCGCCCGGTCTAGGTCCAGTTCCGCCCAGGTCGCGCCACGTAGCTCGTTGGTCCTGACGAAGGTCAGCGCCAGCAGGCGCAGCGCCAGCTTCGTCTGCACCTCGCCCTCGTACTCTTCGATCTTGCGCAGGAAGGCCGGCAGCTCGGTCGCCGGCAGGGCAGCCATGTGCTGCGGCTTCGGCCGGGCTTTCAACGCACCGCGTAGATCGGCGGCCGGGTCGCGCTCGCACCGCCCGGTGGCGATGCCGTACCGAAAGACCTGGCCGCAGGCCCTGGCGACCTTGTGGGCCGTCTCCACGGTCCCGCGCGCCTCGATCTTGCGCAGCACAGCCAGCAACTCGGGGGCCGTCACGTCGGCAATGGGGGTGCGGCCGATGTCCGGGAACACATACGTCTCGAATCGGGTCGTGGTGTCGCCGTGATAGACGGCTGCCCACTTGGGCTTCACGTTCTCCAGCCACTCCTTGGCGACGGTCGCGAAGGTGTTGGCCCCCGCCTCCTGCACCGCCCGTTTCTCCTGCCGCCGCACGGCTGACGGATCGATCCCCTTGGCCACCAGCTTGCGGGCATCGTCTCGCGCCTCCCGTGCCTGCCTCAACGTCACGTCGGGGTAAATCCCCAGCGACAGCAGCTTCTCCTTGCCCGCGAAGGCGTAGCGGTAGCGCCACCACTTGCCGCCCGACGGTGCGAGCAACAGGAACAGCCCGCGCTCGTCCATGAGCTTGGTCGGCTTGGCGGGCGGCTTGGTCTTGCGAATCAGGGTGTCAGTGAGCACTGGGGTAACTCTCCGGGGGCTACAAAAGTTACCCCGAAAGTTACCCCGGAAAGTGGGGTAACTTCCAGTGGACGACCAAAGACTGTCCCGGATGCCAGACACATGAAAAGCCCGAAATTTCGGTCTGTTTCGGGCTTCTTCAGACGGTGTTGGATGTGAATTGGCGGAGGAGAGCGGGAGTCGAACCCACCCAGAGCCGGCGAACGACCCTCTCTGGCTTTGAAGGCCAGCCGGCCCACCGGGACCGATTCCCCTCCACCGCGGATCATGCCGGGGAAGCCCCTCCCTGTCACGGGGCGGCCGTCGGTCGGCGAATTGACGCTATCCGTCTATAGTCCTATTATCCGTTCATGCCGCGTCCACACCCTCAGCACGCCCCGATCACCGCCCGCCGAAACGCTTGTGCCGTGTCGTGCCCGGGATCTCTGTTTTTCGACAGAAATCGCGACAGGAACACCGCGATTCGCGAGACAAATCAGACAGTTGGGCGTGTCCAGGGGTATGTGTCGAAAATCGACAGAATCCTATCGTCGATCGACAACTCCGAGCTGCCGCGCGGCCTCGATGTCGGTGCGGGCGCGCCCGAAATCGCCCCGGCTGCGGTGCGCCTTGCCGCGCGCCAGCAGCGCCTCGCCGTTGGTCGGATTGAGCTCGATCGCCCGATCGTAGGCTTCGATGGCCGCCTCGTGGCGGCGCGCCGACGCGAGCGCGTTGCCGCGATTGAAGTGGGTCTGGGCGTCGTCGGGCTGCAGCTTCAGGGCCGCTTCGTAGTCGTCCAGCGCCTTGTCGATCAGGCCGCGCCGGTGGAACGCAATGCCGCGGCGGGCCAGCGCCAGCGCGAAGTCGGGTTTGAGCCGCAGCGCCCGGTCGTAGTCGGCGAGCGCGCGTTCATAGTCGCCCTTCGAAACATGGTCATTGCCGCGCATGTAAACCGCCACGGCGTCCTCAGGGTAGGCGCCAACGAAGCGATTGTAGTCGGCGAGCGCGCGATCGACATCGCCCAGCCGATGCAGGACGAGACCCCGATTGAACAGCGCCGTCCAGAAATCGGGCCTGAGCCGAAACGCCTCGTTGTAGTCCGCAAGCGCGCGGTCGAGCCGGTCCAGCGTCTCATGGCCGAAGCCGCGGTTGTTGAAGGCCTCGGCGTAGTCGGGTTGCAACGCAATCACGCGGTCGTAGTCCTCGACGGCGCGGTCGTGCCGTTCGAGCCGGCGCCACGCCAGCGCGCGATTGTAGACCACCGTGGCGTCGCGCGGCGCCAGCGCCGCCGCGCGGTCGTAGTCGGCGATGGCGCGTTCGTACTGGCGCAGGTCGGCGAGCGCATCGCCCCGGGCGCGGAACAAACCGGCCCGGTCGGGGCCACTCGCTTCAAGGGCCACGTTGCAGGCCTCCAGCCGCGCCTCGACCGTGGCGCCGGGCGGGGGCGCGAGGCAGGCGCCGGGAGAAGCCTGGGCGGCGATCGGACCGGCCAGCAGCGCGGCCGCGATCAGGATCGCGTTCTTGAGGAAGGCATGTCCCGGTCCGGGCATGCGGGAATCATATCACGGCTTTGCCACCGGCCCGAATTGTTCACGCTTCTGGGGCACGATGCGTCGCAGGTCCCCATCGCGTTTGGCGATCCCCAGCCGGTCGAAGAACTCCAGAATCTGGATCGCGACCTTGCGGCCATTGTCGAGACGATCGCGGAACTGCGCGGCGGTGAAGCCCTCGCCCAGCGCCTCGGCGATGCCGATCATCTCGGCCACGGTCGGCCGCAGGAAGTACTGGTCGGTGGCGATCTCGACCACACGCCCGAGCTTGGCGACTCGGCGCATCAGTCGGCGCATTTCAGGCTCGGGCACACCATGCGCCTGGGCAAAGTCGCGCACCCGGGGTGGCCGGAAGCGGTCGGCAACCAGCGCCGCCTGCACCCTCTTCCACAGCGCCTCGTCGCGCGCGCCGAGTGTCAGCGAGTGACCGGGCAGGCGCACATACGGGCCGTCGACCGCGACCGTGCGTGCCTTCACCTCGCGGTCGAGCAGGGTCTTGAAGATGTCGGCGGTCCAGCGCCGCGCCATCGCCACCCGCAGCCGCTCCGGCTGCAGGCCGGGCGAGTCGGGGCTGGTCTCGTGCCAGTTCTTGAGGGCCGCCAGCAGATCGGCCTGGGCCGTGGCGAGGGTTTCCGCCGCGAAGCCGAAACCGCCCAGCGCCTGACCGCCCGCCTCGTCGAGAAACCGCGCGACCTCCTCGGGTCTGAGGTTGCGCGCGACGCCGAAGCGCGCGAGGTCGAGATGGCCTTGCTCCAGCGACAGGAGGCTCGCCACCGCCATGTCGTCGGGCTCGGCGAGCGCGTCCAGCTCGGCCAGCCGGCGCGGCGTGCGCCGGTTGCGCGGCGGACCGAACGGATCGATCACCGCCGCGCCGGCGATCGTGCGCGTCGCCGACGGATCGCGCAGGATCGCGCGGTCATGGGCGAGCGCGCCGACCTTCTCCTCCAGCACGAGCTGGGCGCGCATCGTCTCGCCGGGTGCCAGCTTGTCGCCATCGAGCAGGGCCACGCGCCCCATGACATGGGCAGCACCAAGATGGACATGCACCGGCGACCAATGGCGCAACGGCGCCTTTTCGCTGCGCAGCAAGGTCAGGCCGACATCGATGCGGTCGGTGGGGCGGTGCAGCTCGGGCGCCACGATCCAGTCGCCGCGCCGTACCGACTGTCGCTCGAGACGGGCGCCCACCAGGTTGAGTGCGCAGCGCTCGCCGGCGCGCCCCGCCTCGGCCGGGCGGTTCTGGGCGTGGATCGCGCGCACGCGGGCCTCGATGCCCGACGGGGTGAGCAGCACGCGATCATCGACCGCGAAGCGGCCGGCATGGACGGTGCCGGTCACCACAACGCCGGCGCCAGCCAAGACGAAACAGCGATCGACCGCGAGTCGTGCGAACCCCGCGACACCGCGCCGACTCTCGCCCAGCGCCGGCAGCCGGGCCTTCAGCTCGGCGATGCCCTGGCCGGTGAGCGAGGAGACCGGCAGGATCTCCGCGCCCTTGAGCGACGTCGCGTCCAGCAGCGTCTCGATCTCGGCCATGCGCTCGAGCTGCTCGTCCTCGCTCGCCAGATCGGCCTTGGTGAGCGCCACCAACCCACGATCCAGCCCCAGCAGGTCGAGGATCTGCAGATGCTCGACGGTCTGGGGCTTGATGCCCTCGGCCGCCGACACCACCAGGAGGGCCGCATCGATGCCGGTAGCACCGGCCAGCATGTTGTGCACGAAGCGCTCGTGGCCGGGCACGTCGACGAAGCCGAGTTGGCGCCCGTCGCCGAGGTCGGAATAGGCGTAGCCGAGATCGATGGTGATGCCGCGCGCCTTCTCCTCTTTCAGGCGGTCGGCGTCGACACCGGTCAGCGCCTTCACCAGCGCCGTCTTGCCATGGTCGATATGGCCCGCGGTGCCGACGATCATGAGGCGAGTTCCAGGGCCGCACGCCGCTCGGCCTCGGCGCGCTGCGAGGGCCTGGCATGGGCCCGCGCCTCTTTCAGGAAGCCGACCGCGAGTTCGCCCGCGCCGCCGGCTTGCGCGCGCAGCAGCCAGTGCAGCGCCTCGACCGGATCGCGTGCCACGCCCTTGCCGGCAAGATACGCGGCTCCCAGCATGGTCTGCGCCTCGGCATGGCCGCGCCGTGCCGCCTCGCCCCACCAGCGCGCCGCTTCCGCCGGATCGCGCGCCGTCCCGAGGGCGTTGTGATGGATGTCGCCCAGCCGCGCCATGGCGCCGGTGCGGCCTTCGCTCGCGGCGCGCTCCGCCCAGCGCCGCGCGCCCGGGTAGTCCTGCGGGCAACCGCCGCCCACCAGCTTCATCCAGGAGATCATGTCGGCCGCATCGATGTCGCCCTGCTCCGCCGCCCGCTCGTACCAGACGGCCGACTGAGCATGGTCCTGCTCGGTGCCCCACCCCTCATAGAGGCAGAGCGCCCAGTTGCGCTGTCCACCGGAATCCCCACCTTCGGCCGCCGCCTTGAGCCAGGTCGCGGCCTTGGCGTGATCGCGCTCGACACCTTTGCCCTCCAGAAACGCGGCCCCCATGTTGCTCTGGGCGCGAGGATGGCCGGCGCGAGCGAGCGGCGCCCAGATATCGAGGGCCAACCCGAACTCGCCGTCCGTCCAGGCGCCAAGCGCGCGGGCCAGCCGGCGTTCGACCCGCGCCGGCACGAGCCGATCGAGCGTGTCACCGAGCCAGCTCACCGAGACGATCCAGCTGAGCGAGGAATGTCGGCTCGTCGTCGAGCATACGCAGGTCGAGGAGCAGCGCGCCATCGGCGATGCGGCCGATCACCGGCACAGGCAGACGCCGCAGCGCGGCAGCGAGGCGATCCAGGCCGGGGCCGACCACGGCCAAGGCGAACGACGGCAGGAGATCGACCGGCAAGGCGCCCGACCCGATCTGCCCGCGCACGGCGCGAACCTCGACCCGCGCTCGCGCCTCCAGTGCTCCGGTGAGCGCCGGTGCGAGCCGACGGGCCTGCGCCTCGATCTCGCCCGCCGGTCGCGCGAGGCTGCGGAGGGTGGGCAGCCGCCGGGCGAGCTTTTCCGGGTCGGCATAGAGACGGAGCGTCGCTTCGAGCGCGGCGAGCCGCACCTTGTCGAGCCGCAGTGCGCGCTTCAGGGGATGACGGGCAACGCGGCGCACCAGCTCGGCACGCCCGACGACCAAGCCGGCCTGGGGCCCACCCAGCAACTTGTCGCCGGAGAAGGTCACGAGATCGACCCCCGCCTCGATCGCTTCGCGAGCCGTGGGTTCGTGCGGCAGGCCCCAGCGTTCAAGATCGACCAGCGTGCCCGAGCCCAGATCCTCGATCACCGGCAGACCATGCCGGCGGGCGAGCGGCACGAGCTCGGCCGCGGGTACGGACTTGGAGAAGCCCTGGATGGCATAGTTGGAGGGATGCACCTTCAGGATCGCCGCGGTCTGCGGGCCGATCGCGGCCTGGTAGTCGGCGAGATGCGTGCGGTTGGTGGTGCCGATCTCGACCAACCGGCAACCCGCGCGCGCCATGATGTCGGGAATGCGGAAAGCCCCACCGATCTCAATCAGCTCGCCGCGCGAGACGATGACCTCGCGGCCCTCCGCGATCGCCGCCAGCGCGATCAGCACGGCGCCCGCGTTGTTGTTGACGGCGGCCGCGGCCTCGGCACCGGTCAGGCGGGTAAGCCAGGGTTCGACATGGCGATCGCGTTCGCCGCGGTGCCCGTCGTCGAGTTCGTACTCCAGCGTGGTTGGCGAGCGCATCGCCTGTACGGCGGCCTCGATCGCCTCCTCTGGCAGAAGCGCACGACCGAGATTGGTATGGAGGACCGTGCCGGTCAGGTTGAATACCCGGCGCTGCGAGGCTTCGATGAGCGGCGCCAACCGCTCCTGACACCAGGCAGCGCACGCAGTCGCATCGCCGACATCGGCTTCGCCGCGCCGCGCTTCGACCCAGGCGCGCAGCGCCTCCACCACGAGCGGTCGACCCGCGCGCGCGCAAAGCGCGGCGAGCTCTGGCCGGTTGGCGAGACGGTCGATTGAAGGCGGGCGATTGGCGGGCGCCGGCTCGGCGCGGTCGACACGCGACACGGGTGATATCCCTCAGGAACGGACCCGCGGACCATGCCCCGAACGGGGCGGCGGATCAATCCGCCAGCGCCGCGGTGCGGGCTGGGCTCAGAGTCCGATCAGGCCCGCAATCCAGGCCGGAACGGACTGGCCCGCACCCTCGCCGATCGCAACGGCGACCGCCGCGAATATGGCAAGAGAGGCGTAGAGGAAGGTGGTGCTACCGCCCTCGTCGCGGGCGACGCGCTGGGTGGTGCGGATCATGGCTCAGCCCCCCAGCGTGAGCGACACGGTCTGGAACGCGCGAACGATCTTGGGCGCGACGCCCGCGATGATCACCACGCCGGCCGCGGACATGCCGATGAGCGCGGCGCTCTCGAGAGCGGTGTTGCCGGAGCGATCGGCGAGCAGCGCGCGAACGAGCGCGATGGAGCGCGAAATGGTCGTCATGTGAATTCCCCAAGTTTGAAATGGGCCGACCCGCCGGACCTATCCCCTGTCCGTGTCGGCCGGCGCTCCCACCCCTGGAAGCGCCGGGTACTCGACAACGCTTACGCTACGCTTCTCCCCACTCTCGCTTCCTCCGGGTCCCGTCCAGATGCGGCTCGCGGATCCCCTCCCCAGGGGAGGCCGCGGACACAGCTCGGGCGTCGCGGGAAATGCTTCCCGCCGGACTTTCGGTTGAAACGATCACCCCACACACGGGTCCGGCTTCAAATGGCCACGCCCTCCCAAGGGCTGAGACCGCCGGACGAACTCAAGAAACGCTTTTGAATAGTCCCCAGTATCAGTGGGCTTCGGGACCCCTCCCGTCGCTCACGGGCGAGTGTATAGCCCGGACGAATGTAACAAGGGTGTCGGAATCGCCCGGCTTTCGTTTCAATTCAATTTGCAGCGTATCGGCGCCGTTCTAGCCTTCTTGCGGTTCCATCGCGGCCTGAACGAACGGATTGGGCGCGCGGCCGAAACCTTCCTCGCCCACCAGCAGGTCTAGTCCCAGCGAGGCGAGGTCGTCGGCCAGCGGCTCCACGGCCCGCGCCTTCTCCGGATAGAAGAGCTTGGTGTAGCCGTGGCAATTCTCGCAGCATTCGGCCCGCAGAAACGTCGTGCCAGCAAGATTGCGGAAGGAGATCTTGTCCGTCGACCCGCAATGCGCGCACTTCACGCGCGCGTAGCGCCACGCCGTCCCGCACAGGGAACAGTTCAGCAGGCGATGTCCAAAGCGAGTGCCGCCGGGCAGCACCGTACCGGCGACGGCATGACTGCCGCAAACCGGACAGCTGCCGTTCTCCTCGGTCTGGCCCGCGAAGTCCGCTGGATCGAGGAGCCCCGCCATGCGCGTCCAGGCGACCTGCAGCGCAGCGGCGACGAAGGGCGCGCCGGCCTTGTCGTCCGCTCTCAGCTCTCCCTTCAGCACGCGGTCCGCGACGGCCTCCAGCTCACCGTCCGCCGCCCCCGCCAACCGCGCCTGGGCGGCGCGCGCATCATCGGTTAGAGCCTCAGGCGGCAGCGCAGCCAGGATCGCCTTGAGGGCGGCGCGCCAGTCCGGATCGCGGGGCCAGCGACCCGGATCGAGCGGCGCGCTGCCGCGCCCCAGGGCCGTGGCCACGTCCTCCCGCCCCGGTAAACGACCCGGTGGCAAGCTGCTCAACGCCGTGTGCTGGGCGCGCACGATCATCGCCACCAGACGCAGGAAACCCTCGAGCTCGTTGCCCGCCGCGAGTGACTCCAGCCGTTCGGCACGGCGCGCGAAGAACGTCGCGAGGTCGGGTAGCTTGACGAGCGGCGAGTCGGCGAACTCGCCGAGGGTGCCTTCGCCGAAGGGCGGTTGGTCCGCAGGATTGCTCATCGAGCCGCCTCCAATAGAACAGGCCGCCCCACGGGGCGGCCTGTCGCTCCGGCCCTTGCGAACCGGACAGGGTTCAGGACTTGCGCGTCTCCTCGCGCAGCCACTTGCGATGGTGCTTCCAGGCCCAGCCGCCGCTCACGGTGCCCCGGGTCATGGCGCGCAACGTCCCCTTGACCCAGATGGCCGCGTAGACGTGCACGATCCAAATCAGGATCGCGCCGATGGCGCAGAGTGCGTGGGCGACCGCCGCGAGACGCTTCTGGTCGACTGAGGTCATGTCCTCGAAATAGACGTCCCACAGGACGATGCCGCTCGCGAACAGCAGCACGATCAGGATCGACTGACCCCAGAAGACGAGCTTCTGGCCGGCATTGTACTTGCCAAGCTCCGGCAGGCCCTCGTCCTGGTTGTTGATGACCTTGCCGAGATTCTTCATCCAGACCGTGTCGTCCTTGTTCCACATGTTCAACGCCGCGAAGCGGATGAACATGCCGAGGAAGCTCACGGCCAGCACGACGCCGATCCAGGGATGGATCGCGCGGGTGGCTTGGCCGCCACCGAACAGGTGCGTGAGGAAAAACAGCGAGGGATGGAAGAGAGCGAGCCCGCTCAGCGCCAGGAGCACGAGCGAGATCGCCGTGATCCAGTGGTTGATGCGCGCGCCCGTGGTGTACCGAGAGACGCCTTGGGGACCCTCGCTCATGCGCCGCGCCCTCCGGTCAGCTCGGCGGCCTTGCGCTCATCACTCTCGGCGACCTCGTTCGGTCCCTTGGTGATGTAGTGCAGGAAGCCGAAGGCGCCGGCGAAGGCGATGGCGGCCAGCGAAAGGGGCTTCATCACGCCCTTCCACACGCCGACCAGCGGGCTGATCCTCGGGTTCTCCGGCAGGCCCGAATAGAGCATGGGCTTGTCGGCATGATGCAGCACGTACATGACGTGGGTGCCGCCCACGCCCGGCGGGTCGTAGAGGCCCGCGTTCTTGTAACCGCGCGACTTCAGGTCGGCGATCCGGCCCTCGGCATGGACTTTCATGTCCTCCTTGGAACCGAAGTAGATCGCCTGCGTCGGGCAAGCCTTGGCACAGGCGGGGGCCTGGCCGACCGCGACGCGGTCGGAGCAGAGCGTGCACTTGTAGGCCTTGCGGTCGAGCTTGGAGATGCGCGGCACGTTGAAGGGGCAGCCCTTCACGCAGTAGCCGCACCCGATGCAGTTCTCCGACACGAAGTCGACGATGCCGTTGGTGTACTGCACGATCGCGCCCGGCGCCGGGCAGGCCTTCAGACAGCCCGGATCGTCGCAATGCATGCAGCCGTCCTTGCGGATCAGCCATTCGAGATCGGGGCCGGTCTCGACCTCGGCGAACTTCATCACCGTCCAGGAGGTCGGGGTGAGGTCGCGCGGATTGTCGTAGACGCCGTCGGTGACCCCGACCGGCTCGCGCAGGTCATTCCACGTCAGGCAGGCCGTTTGGCAGGCCTTGCAGCCGATGCACTTCGAGACATCGATCAGCTTGGCGACTTCAACGCCGCCCTTGCGGATCTGGGGCGGCGCCTCCGTCGAGGCGGAGCGGCGGCGAATGTCGAGGGACTGGAGCGTAGCCATGATGATCCTCCCTTCAGACCGTTGCCGTCGCGGGAGCCGACGTCTTCTTCACGTCGACCAGGAATGCCTTGTACTCCGGCGTATTCACGCTGGCGTCGCCGACCGAAGGCGTGATGACGTTGGTCGGGTAGCCCTTCTTGGTGAGGCCGACGAAGCCATAGTGGATGGGCAGGCCCACCACATCGCAATCCTTGCCGTCGACCTTGATGGGCCGCAGTCGCTTGGTGACGACCGCCTTGGCCTTGATCGCTCCGCGCTGGCTCGAAATCTCGACCCAGTCACCGTTCTTGACGCCCTTGGCCTTGGCTAGCCGCTCGCCCACCTCCACGAAGAGCTCAGGCTGCATGACGGCGTTGCCGTGCACGGCCTTCGTCCAATAGTGGAAGTGCTCGGTGAGACGGTACGTCGTCGCCACGATCGGGAACTTGTCCGGTTTACCGAACGAGTCCTTGTCGGCGGCGAAGATGCGCGCCACCGGGCTGGAGCTGACCTTGGGGTGCAGCGGGTTCGCGATGTAGGCGTCCATCGGCTCGTAGTGCTCGGGGAACGGCCCCTCGCGCATCGCGCCCCGGACATAGAGCCGGCCCGCGCCTTCGGGGTTCATGATGAACGGACCCGCAGCGCGGTTCGGGGCGACCGTCGGGCCATAATCCGGGACGTCCGCGCCGGTCCAGCGCGTGCCGTTCCAGAAGACGTACTTCTTGCGCTCGCTCCACGGCTTGCCGTCGGCATCGGCCGACGCCCGGTTGTAGAGCACACGCCGGTTGGCCGGCCAGGAAAAGCCCCAGTTGCCGTGCACGCCAAGACCCGTCGGATCGCTGGCATCGCGGCGCTTGGTCATGTTGCCGCCGTCGGTATAGCAGCCGGTATAGATCCAGCAGCCGCCGGCCGTCTTGCCGTCCGCCGTCATCATGGCGAAGGACGGAAGCTGCTGGCCGGCGCGCAGGAGCACGCGGCTGGGGTCGGCCGGATCGGTCACGTCCTGCAGGACGTAGCCGTTGATCTCCTTCAGCACCTCGTCCGCCGCCGGGCTGGCGGGGTTGCTGTAGTTCCAGGTGAGGTTCATCACCGGATCCGGGAAGGCGCCACCGTCCTTGGCGTACTTCGCCTTCAGGCGCCGGTAGATGCCGGTCATGATGTCGATGTCGCTGCGCGACTCGCCCGGTCCGTCCGCCGCCTTCCAGTGCCAGGTGATCACCCGGCTGGAGTTGGTGAAGCTGCCGTCCTCCTCGACATAGACCGAGACCGGAAGCTGGATCACCTCCGTCTGGATCGTCTTGGGGTCGACGTTGTGGAACTCGCCGTGGTTCTCGAAGAACCGCGCCGTCTCCGTCTCGATCGGGTCGGCCACGACCAGGAACTTCAGCTTGGCCAGGCCGCGCTGGGTCTTCTGCTTGTCGGGACCGGCCAGCAGGATGTTGAGGCCCTGACAGATCAGGCCGTTCATCTGGCCCGCCGCCATGGCATCGATGATCTTCATCGTGTCGAAGGGCGTGCCGAACTTCGGCAGGTAGTCGAACGCGAAATCGTTTTCCGCCGTCGCGGCTGCTCCGAAGAAAGCCTTCTGCTGGCTGACGAAGAACTTGTTGTAGTTCTGCCAGAAGCTGGTCTGGTTAGGCCGGATTGGCTTGAAGGCGCGCGTCTTCAGGTAGTCGGCGAGCGTGGTCTCGCGCTCGTTGGGCAGCACGAGGTAGCCTGGCGTCGAGGTCGAGAGCAGACCGATATCGGTGATGCCCTGGACGTTGGCATGGCCGCGCAGCGCGTTCACGCCGCCACCCGGCACGCCCATATTGCCCAGCAGCAGCTGGATCATGGCCATGCAGCGGATGTTCTGCGCCCCCACGGTGTGCTGGGTCCAGCCCAGAGCGTAGAGGCACGTCATCGACCGCTCGCCGTTGGCGGTGGTCGCCAGCATCTCGCAGACCTTCAGGAACTTGTCCTTCGGCGTGCCGGTGATGCGCTCCACCATCTCGGGCGTGTAGCGGGCGGCATGCGCCTTCAGGAGGCTCATGACGCAATTGGGGCTTGTCATGGTCTCGTCGACGCGCGCCATGCCCTGGTCGTCGAACTGGTACTCCCACTGCGAGCGGTCCGTGTAGTCGCGGCGGGCCGGGTCGTAGCCGGTGAAGAGCCCGTCCTCGAACTTGAAGCCCTCGCGCACGAGATACGTCGCGTTGGTGAACGCCTTGACGTAGTCGCGGTGGATCTTGTCGTTCACCAGCAGGTAGTTGATCACGCCCATCAGGAAGGCGATGTCGGTGCCGGGCCGCAGCGGCGCGTACATGTCCGCTACCGCCGCCGAGCGCGTGAAGCGCGGATCGACCACGATAAGCTTGGCACCGTGCGTCGACTTGGCTTCCGTCACCCACTTGAAGCCGCAGGGATGGGCTTCGGCGGCATTGCCGCCCATGATCAGGACAACATCAGCGTTCTTGATGTCGTTCCAGCTGTTGGTCATCGCGCCGCGGCCGAAAGAAGGGGCCAGACTGGCCACCGTCGGTCCGTGTCAAATTCGTGCCTGCGTTTCTATGGGCACCATGCCCAGACCACGCATGATCTTGTAGGTCAGGTAGCCTGCCTCGTTGGTCTGCGCCGACGTCGCGAAGATGCCGGTCGTCTCCCAGCGGTTGACGGTCACGCCGTCGCGGTTCTTCGCAATGAAGTTCTTGTCGCGGTCCTCTTTCAGAAGCGTCGCGATGCGATCCAGCGCGAAGTCCCAGGTGACGCGCTCGAACTTGTTCGAGCCGGGCTTGCGGTGCATCGGGTACTTCACGCGCAGAGGGCTGTGCACGAAGTCGAGCGAGGCCGCGCCGCGCGGACAGAGTGTGCCGCGGTTCACCGGGTTGTCGGGGTCGCCTTCGATGTGCACGACCTCCGCCTTGGCATTCTTGGACTTGTCGCCCATCGTGTAGACGAGCACGCCACAGCTCACGGAGCAGTAAGGGCAGGTACTGCGCGTCTCCGTCGCGCGTTCCAGCTTGAAGGGCCGGACGCTGGCGGCGAGCGCGTCGCCCGCACCGGTGAAGCCGAGCGCTCCAACCGACGAAGCCGCGATTCCCGCGGCGCTGACCTTCATGAAGGTGCGACGTGTAACAGTCATGTGTCTCCATCCCTCCGGCGCGCGGACTTTGGCCCGTTCTGCTGACAGTGCGCCTGTTGGAATTGAAAACCCGCACGGCCCCGCGGTCAACCCGAATTGCCGCTCGGCCCTGTAGAATAATACCCCTACGTCAATTGGGGCGACGGGCCAGTGACCAGGCCTCGGCCACGCGGTCGGCAATCGCGGCGGCGACCAGGCTGTTCCCTCGGCTCACCCCCCCCGACGATTGTAGGAAGTGGATGTGGTCCTCGTAGATGGGACCAGCTTCGGCCCGGAAGACCTCGCCTAGATCGTGGATGGCCAATCCTTCGTCCCGCAGCGAAAGCATCCCCGCCACGATCTTCCGGTAGAGATCGCGGTAGGAGAGATCACCCACAGCCCGGCGCTCCTCATCGGTCAGTACCTTGCCAAAGGCCGGAGCTGGCTGGAGGAAATAGGCGGCCTTCACCCCCTGGGCACGGGCGATCGCTTCCATGCTGCGGGCATACTTGCGGTAGAGGTCGAGTTGCACCGCAAAGATCGCGTCGGCATCGCCGCGCACTTCGGGTGGCAGCCGGAACATGCCCTCCAGGGTCGTCTTCTTGGCTCTGGCGGTGGTGATATCCCTTCCCTTGGCGAGCTGCTCGATGCCGCGGACCGTCATGTAGGCGGCATGCGACTGGCCAAGCACGGGCTGCGCCGCCAGCGCACCGGCAACCCGCCCAGCGACCCAGCCGACCGCGGCATCGCCGAAATTCTCGTCGGCAACGAACGGGTTCACGTCGAGAAAGTTGTTCGCCGGCCGCTCCAGCCTGTCTTGGGCCACTGGCCGAAAGAAGTAGAATTCGTTGAAACCGTCGAGAGTCACCACAGCGTCGACGGCGGTCGCATAGAGCGCGAACAGGATCAGCTGCTGCGGCTGCTTCCACGCGCCGGCGCCGCCGTTGAGAACCAGAAACGGCTTGCCGTTCGGGCTGACATACCGGCGGTTCAACTCGTCCTCGAGGTATCGCGGCGCCGGAGGCGGCCCGATCTGCCCCAGCTGCCCCGCCACCGAACCGCCGGTCAGTAAGACGGTAAAGCGATCGGCCCGGCGCAGCGTTGGAAAATCCTCGCCCAGCAACCCGATATTGTTGGCCGCCGCCAGACCGCAGGGCGCATTCCCGTGATGGACGAACCCGAGATAGGGGTGCGGGTAGAGCGTATCGACGTAGCGACACGACGAGCCCCTCGTCACGTCACGCACGTAGGTGTTCTGTGACCTCTCGAACAGCTCGCTGGCCGTGCTGTAGCGCCCCTCCTCCAGCGTCAGCCAGACGATCGCCACGACCTCGATCGTAGCGAGCGCAAGGACGAACCCGATGAACGTGCTGATCCAGCCGAAAAGACGCTGCTTCACGGCGCCGCCATCAGCCGCGCGCGGCGCGGATCGCCTGCCACACGCGGTGCGGCGTGGCGGGCATCTGGAGGTTGCGCACGCCGAGCGGCCAGAGCGCATCCATGATCGCGTTCATCACGGTCGGCGTCGAGCCCACCGTACCGGACTCGCCCACTCCCTTGGCGCCCAGTGGATTGCTGCGCGCGGGAACACCGTCGTCGAGACGATTGTCGAAGGTCGGGAAGTTGTCGGCCCGCGGCATGGCGTAGTCCATGAACGAGCCGGTGATGAGCTGGCCCGAGTCGCGGTCGTAGACGTTCTCCTCCAGAAGCGCCTGGCCGATGCCCTGGGCGCAGCCACCATGGATCTGGCCAAACACGATCGGCCGGTGCAACGGGCGGCCGACATCATCCACCGTGGTGTAGCGCTTGAGCTCGACCTGGCCGGTCTCGGGGTCGATCTCGACCTCGCCGACATGCGCGCCGTTCGGCCAGGCGATTCCGTCGACAGTGTTCACGTTCTCGATATAGATGCGCTTGTCCGGCTGACGCGCCGCGAGATCGCCGAAACCGATCCCGCGATCGGTGCCGGCGATGGTGAAGCGGCCGGTGCCGTAAACGATGTCGGCAGCGCTGGCTTCCAGCGCATCAGCCGCGAGCTCCTTGCCCTTTGCGACCAGCTTCTCGGAGCCGGACAGAACCGCCGAACCACCGATATAGGCCGAACGCGATCCCATCGAGCCGACGCCGCCCACCCGATCGGAGTCGCCCATCGCAATCTCGATCTGGCCCGGCTCGACACCGAGCAGCTCCGAGGCGAGCTGGGTGAAGCTGGTCTGGAGCCCCTGCCCCATCCCTTGGGTGCCCATCCAGATGACGATCTTGCCGTCGGCGCGCACCTCGTAGTGCGCCATCTCGTTCATGACGTTGGCGCTCGTCCACTCGACATAGCTCGCGAGACCGCGGCCGTAGAGCTTGCCGCGCTTCTCGGCCTCGGCTTTGCGCGCACTGAAGCCCTTCCAGTCGGAATGCTCGAGAGACGCCGTCAGGAAGCGGTCGAAGTCGCCCGAATCGTACTTCTCGCCCATCGCGGTCGTGTAGGGCATCTGCGCCGGCTTCACGAAGTTGCGCCGCCTGAGCTCCGCCGGATCCATGCCGATCTGGCGTGCAGCGGTATCCATCAGCCGCTCGAGATCGAGGATGCACTCGGGCCGGCCCGCGCCACGATAGGCGCCGATAGTTGCCGAGTTGGTGAGCACGGTATGGAGGGTGAGCGCGAGGACCGGGATGTCGTAGGTGCCGGTCACGACCTTGGGCCCGACGAACAGCGGGATCACAACGCCGGCGCGCGCCGGATAGGCGCCGATATTGGCCCACCCCTCCAGCCGCAGCGCGAGGATGCGGCCATTCTTGTCGAGAGCGAGCGAGGCCTTGTGGAGCTGGTCGCGACCGGCCGTGGTGGCCTGGAACTCCTCGCCGCGCTCGGCACGCCAGCGCACCGGGCGCTTCAGCATCTTGGCCGCCCACACCGCGATCGCCTCGTCAGGCTGGATGCCGACCTTCATGCCGAACCCGCCGCCGATGTCGCGTACCAGCACGCGCACCTTGTCCTTCGGCATCTTCAGGATCACGTCACAGAGCGTGTCGCGCGTTACCGACGGGTTCTGGCTGCCGATATGCACGATCAGGCGGTCGCCTTCCCACTCGGCCATGACCGCGCGTGGCTCCATCGCGTTCACGATCAGTCGCTGGTGGGCGATCTCCATCGACACGACGTGCGCAGCGCCCTTGAACGCGGCATCGACCTTGGCGGCATCGCCGAAGCGGTTCTCGCCGGCCAGGTTTCCCGGTGCGCCGGCAAACACTTGCGGCGCGCCCGGCTTCAGCGCGTCCTCGATGGTGGCGACGGCGGGCAACGGATCGTAGTCGACCTCGACCAGTTCGGCCGCGTCCTGCGCCGCGCCGCGCGTCCCGGCCACCACTGCCACCACCGGCTCGCCGACATGGCGCACGACCTCGTGAGCGAGCGACCGGCGCGGCGTCATTTCGGGCTTGCTGCCGTCAAACAGCGGGAACATCGCGGGAAACGCGAACGTGCCTGCGCCCGAGGCCTCCATATCCGTCCAAGTGTAAACCGCCACGACGCCAGGGGCGGCCTTCGCCGCGGCCGTGTCGATCTTCACGATGCGCGCGTGAGCGTGCGGCGAGCGCACGAGGACCACATGAGCCTGATTCGGCCGCGACAGATTGTCGGTAAAGCCGCCGGTGCCGGTCAGTAGCCGGTTATCCTCGACCCGCGCGATGTACTGGGCCTTGCCGAACGCCGCCATACGCCACTCCTGAAGTCACGCCACCCGATCCGGGAACCGGCGGACTATAGCGGCGAGACCGCGCGCGACAAGCCGGGGCGCGCCCGAACCTCTCTACGCGGCGAAGACGGGCAGATCGGGTAGCGGCACGACGCGGATGCCGGCGCTCTCCAGCCCATTCCGCACAGCCGACGACAGCGCGAGCGCCGTCGGTCCGTCGCCATGGACGCACACCGAATCCACCTGGCAGGGGATGCGCTTGCCCGAAGTCGAGAAGATCGCCTGCGCATCGATCATGCGCCGAACGTTGGCGACCGCCTGGACCGGGTCCTTGACCATGGCGTTGGCTTCCTTGCGCGGCGTCAGGAAGCCAGCGTCGGTGTAGGTCCGGTCGGCGAACACCTCTTCCGCGGCACGCAGCCCGTACTTGCGCGCCGACCTGCCCTGCTCAGAATTGGCCTGGGCAAGGAAGATGATCTCGCGATCGACCGCGCGGGTCGCGCGTGCGATCGCATCCGACATGTCTGCGTCCTCGGCCGACATGTTGCCCATCATGCCGTGCGGCTTGATGTGGGTGACCCGGGTGCCATGCATGGCCGCGATCGCCTGCAGGGCGCCGAGTTGATAGGCGATGCAGGCTTCAAGCTCCGCCGCGGTCATCTTCATCGCGCGCCGGCCGAACCCCTGCAGATCGGGGAAGCCCGGATGCGCGCCGACCGACACGCCATTGTCGACACAGAGCTTCACGGTCTGGACCATCACCGTGGGGTCGCTGGCGTGGAAGCCGCACGCAACATTGGCCGAGCGCACGATCTTCAGCAGATCGGCGTCGTTGCCCATAACCCATGGCCCGAAGCTTTCGCCCAGATCTGCGTTGATGTTGACGTGGCCGGCGTTGCTGGCGGCGGACATGGCGATTCCCCGTGGAAAGGACTGGCGGGATGGATGGCGGCCGTTATCCTAGCAGACGTGCGCCCGCGTTACCTGTCCTGCGGCGATACCGCCTTTACCGTCGAGTTCGGCAACGAGATCGCGCCCGGGATCAATGCCCGGGTGATGGCGTTGCACGCTGCCATCGCCGCCCGCCAGGCCGAGGGCGGCCTGACCGGGCTGGTCGAAACCGTGCCCACCATGCGCTCGCTGATGGTGACCTACGATCCGCTCGCCACAACGCGGGCCGCGCTCCAGCCCGCCATCGACGCGCTGGTGGGCGACGGTCCGGCTGCGCGCCTCGCGGGCCGGCGCGTGCGCGTCCCCTGCTGCTATGAGGGCGAGGACTTCGCGCCTGACCTCGCCGATGTCGCGGCGCGCGCTAAGTTGTCGCCGGCCGAGGTCGTCGAGCGACACCTTGCCTCGGCGTTCACGGTCTATGTGCTGGGCTTCATGCCAGGGCTCGCCTACGTCGCGGGGCTCGATCCGACGCTCTACTTGCCGAGACGCAGCGAGCCGCGCGTGCGCGTGCCGCGCTCGTCGGTCGCCATCGCAATGGACATGACCACGATCTATCCCTTCGAGAGCCCGGGTGGTTGGCATCTAATCGGTCGCACGCCACTTCGTCTGTTCGACCAGCGCCGCCAGCATCCGGTCTTGCTGGCACCTGGCGATCGGCTGGTGTTCGAGCGGATCGATCGCGCCGCCTTCTCGCGCCTCGACGCGAGGGTCACCGAGGGCACGCTCGACTGGACCGACCTGATCGAGGCGGCATGACCGCTCATCTGCTCGTCCGCCGCGCCGGACTCTTCGACACTTTCCAGGACCTCGGGCGAATCGGATTCATGGCGCTCGGCATGCCGACCGCCGGCGCGATGGATCGCGTCGGCTTGCGCCTCGCCAATGCGCTCGCGGGCAATCCGGCCGACACCGCCGCGCTGGAGCTTGGAGTCATGGGCCCCGAACTGGAAGTGCAGGCCGCTTCGCTGCGCGTGGGGCTGGTTGGCCCCATCACCGCGGACCTGGTGGACAACCCGGATGCATCGCCGGTGCGGCTGGAAAGCGATCGCAGCCACCTTCTGAAGCACGGCCAAATCCTTCGGCTGGGCATGATCGACGGCACCAGCACCGCCTATCTCGCGGCAAGTGGCGGCTTCGCGCTGCCCGCCTTCATGGGGAGCCGTTCGACCTACAGTCGCGCGGGCGTCGGCGGCTACGAGGGTCGCAAGCTTGCCGCGGGCGATCGGCTCCCCCTCGCTCTCGCCTCGGCGCCGGTGCGCGACGAGTTGCGACTCGCCGCGCCCTTCGACTACGGCAGCGGGCCGATCCGAGTCGTGCTGGGACCGCAGGAAGACTATTTCACCGAAGCCGGCATCGCGGCCTTTCTGGGCGGTCCGTACCGCGTCTCGCGCGAAGCTGATCGCATGGGCATCCGGCTCGAAGGCCCGAAGATCGAACACGCCAAGGGCGCCGACATCATCTCCGACGGCATCGCGCCGGGCGCCATCCAGGTCCCGGGCGCCGGCCAGCCCATCGTCATGCTGGCCGACCGACAGACGGTGGGCGGCTACCCGAAGATCGCGACCGTGGCGTCGGTCGACCTGCCACGGCTCGGTCGCGCGCTACCCGGTGCCGAGTTCCGTTTCTCCGCCGTGTCGGTCGAGGAGGCCGAAACGCTGCGCGCCGAGCAGGAAGGGCGGATCGCGCGCGCGATCGCGGGGCTGGTCGTCGCCCGCCCGCCCGGCGGCATCGACACCGCCCGCCTTTACGACAGCAACCTGATCGACGGCGTGGTGTTCGAAGCCACGCCAACCTCTCCCCGCCGGAGCGCGCGATGACCATCCTGTTTCACGAGGGCAACCGCGAGCTCCAGGACCGCTTCGACAGTCGACGCATCGCCGATCGGCTCGAGGACAAGCTGACGCGGACCGCATTCACCGACGCCGATCGCGCCTTCATCGAGGGCGCGATGTTCTTCTTCCTGGCGACTGCCGACACGCAGGGTCGCCCGGACTGTTCCTTCAAGGGCGGGACGAAAGGTTTCGTGCGGGTGGTCGGTCCGTCGGAGCTGGCGTTCCCCGACTATGACGGCAACGGCATGTTCAAGAGTCTGGGCAACGTGCTGGTCAATCCCGCCGTGGGATTGCTGTTCATCGAGATGGCCGAGAAGCCGCGACGGTTGCGGGTCAACGGCTCCGCTCGCGTCCTGGAGGACGATCCGCTGCGGCAGGAGTTCCCCGGCGCCCAACTTCTGGTGCGCGTGACCGCACGCGCGATATTCCCCAACTGCCCCCGCTACATCGTTCGGCCCGGCGAGGCCGCCCCTTCGGTCTACGCGCCGCGACCCGGCCACCTTCCTCCCGAACCGGCCTGGAAAGGCTTCGATGATTTCAAGGATCACGTCCATCCCCGCGCGCCAGTGCCCGGCGACAGGGGATAGCGACCGCGCCCGTCACTCGTTGTCGAAAGCGCCGTCGAAGGACAGGCGCCCCGGCCCGGCGACATAGAGCGCCAGCAGGCCGCCCGCGATAGCGAAGTTCTTGAGGAAGTGGAACATCTGCGCACGCTCGGGAAAATTCGCGTGAAACAGCAGCGCGGTCACGATGCAGAAGCCGGCGAGACCCAGGCTGACCAGCCGCGTCTTGGCGCCGACGATCAGCAGCAGCGCGCCGCCGATCTCAATGACGATGGCCATTGGCAAGAGCGCGCTCAGCACGCCGCTCTGCATCATGAACACGGCCGCCTCATCGTAGCCGTGGATCTTGCCCACGCCCGACCACACGAACAGGCCCGCCATCAGGCACCTGCCGACCAGAAGCACGCTACTGTTGGCCGCCTCGTCCATCCGCCACCCGAAGCTCTGCTGGAAGTAGTGTAGCGGAACGGCGCGCCCGCCGCCGCTTCCGGCCCTGTGGGCGGTTTGGTAGGACAGGCACCGACCACGGAAGGGACTGCGATGGCCTGGCAACCCGAACTCGACGAACTGCGCCGCCGCCAGGAGCTCGCCCTCCGGATGGGTGGCGCCGACAAGGTGAAGCGCCAGCACGCCGGCGGACGGCTGACGGTGCGCGAGCGGATCGACCGGCTGGTCGATCCGGGCTCCTTCCGCGAGGTCGGGAGCATCGCGGGCAAGGCCGAGTATGACGCCCGCAACGATCTGGTCGATTTGGTCCCCGCCAATGCCGTGATGGGCCGCGCCAAGATCGACGGGCGGCCGATCGCCGTCACCGGCGACGACTTCACGGTGCGCGGCGGTTCCGCTGACGCCACGATCAAGGAAAAAGACATCTTCATCGAGCGCTACGCCCACCAGTATCGCGTGCCGCTCGTGCGCCTGATCGAGGGTTCGGGTGGCGGCGGCTCGGTCAAGACCATCGAGACCACGGGTCGCGCCAACGTCCCCGGCGTGCGCGGCTGGGAGTGGGTGGTCCAGAACATGGGCACGGTTCCCACCGTAGGTTTGGGGTTGGGCTCGGTCGCGGGGCTGGGCGCGGCGCGCCTCGCGGCCACGCACTTCTCGATCATGGTGAAGGACACTTCCGCGATGTTCGTGGCGGGACCCCCGGTCGTGAACCGCCTCGGCCCGCGCCAGTTCGACAAGCAGGATCTGGGCGGCTGGGAAATCCAGCTGCGCGCCGGCGCGATCGACGAGGCGACAGACAGCGAGGACGAGGCCTTCGCGCTCGCGAGGCGATTCCTCTCGTACCTGCCCTCCTCGATCCATGAGGCGCCACCCCGAGGACCGGTCACCGACGATCCGGCGCGCCGGGAGGAGTCGCTTTTCACCGCGATCCCGCGGGAGATCCGCAAGGTCTATCGCGTGCGGCCGATCATCGAGGCCATCGTCGATCGCGGCAGCTTCATGGAGATGGGCCGCCTGTATGGTCGCTCGGTCGCGACCGGACTGGCGCGCATCGACGGCTGGCCGGTCGCGCTGATGGCGAGCGACCCGATGTTCTATGGCGGCGGGTGGACGGCCGACGCTTGCCAAAAGGTGGCGCGCTTCGTCGATCTCGCCGAGACCTTCCATCTGCCGGTCGTCTATCTCTGCGACTGTCCCGGCTTCCTGATCGGCTTGGAAGCCGAGCAAAGCGGTGTCATCCGTCAAGGTGTCCGCGCCATGTCGGCGATGTTCCAGAGCACGGTGCCGTGGTGCACCTTTATCCTGCGCAACGCCTTCGGCGTCGCCGGAGCGGCGCACCAAAACGGCGCCCGACTCAACTGGCGCTACGCGTGGCCATCGGGGCGCTGGGGATCGCTGCCGCTGGAGGGCGGGATCGAGGCGGCCTATCGCGCCGACATCGAAGCGGCCGCCGACCCCAAGGCCAAGATGGCCGAGATCGAAGAAAGGCTGAACAAGCTGCGCTCGCCGTTCCGCAGTGCCGAGAGTTTCTGGATCGAGGAGATCGTCGATCCACGCGACACGCGGCGAATCCTCTGCGAGTTCGTCGAACTCGCCGCGCCGGTTCGCGGCAGCGGCCCGGCCCGGATGTGGATGCGACCCTGACGCCGGCCTAGCGCCAGAGGTATCGGTCCAGCGGCGGCAGGCGCCCGATCGCGTAGGGGTCGGGTTTGCCGTCTGCGACCGGCATCACGAGAAGCGCCTCTCCATGTCGGCGGTGCAGCAGCCGACTGAGCGCCGGCATTGTCCAGTCCTGAACGAACATCTTCCCAGGCCACTCCACCAGTTCCGTGTCGTGAACCGCGATCGCACCGGACTTGCCGGCGATCAGCCCGCGCATGGTGTCGAGCGATCGCGACCATTGCGTCGTGAGGTAGAGGTCCGGCACGCAGGCCGCCGCGAACATCAGCCCCAATCCGGCGGCAAGACGACGCGCGGCGGCGGGCGCCCGCGCGGCCCGCAACATGGACCAGTCGAGGCGCGCCGCGGCCTCGGCGATGCACAGCAGCACCAGGAGACCCGCGAGCAGAGCTCCCGCGGCAGTGCGCGCGACGTAGTGAGCCGGCGCAAACACCAGCGCGAGTTCATGCAGATAGCGAGTCCAGGGCGACAACCCGAGGAGCAGCGCCCCCGCCAGCGCCAACCCCAAGACAGAACGCGCCCGCGCGGTCCCGCCCGCGAGCGCCAGCGCCCCAATCGGCACCAACGCGACGAGAGCCAACACGAACTGCTGATTTTCCGTGAAGTCGAACGTCGCGGCGCGCACGCGCGTGAAATGCGGGTGGGTCCAGTAGGTCACGAGCGTATCGAGAGCCACCGCGCCTGCGGCGAGAAAGCCGAGGGCCGCGAGCGCACTCGCCGCGCGCGCGATCGTGGATCCCGCCATACGGGTCGCATGCCAGCCGGCCACGAGGGCGAGCAGTGGGCCGAGATGCACCATGGCCTCGTAGGACCGTACCGCAAGCGCCGCCAGCACCAGCAACACGAACGAGTCGCCCGGGCGCCCGGGTCGAGAGGTCAGCGCGACCGTTACGACAGCCGTCGCCAGCGCGTAGGCGACATTGTACTCGCCGACGATAAAGAACGAAGTCGGCAGGTAGACGGCGATCAGGATCGCGAGCAGACCCGCGAGCAGCAGTGGTGCGTCGCGACAGCGGTAAAGGGCGAGGCTGTATAGCCCGGCCGGGAGTGCAAACAGGCAGGCCGACCACACGAGCGCCAGCGCGGCGACGTCGCTCACCCCGGCACGGATCGCGAGCAGCACGGGCGCTTGCGTGAGCCAGGCGACATGTGCCCGTGCCGGATAGAAGTCGTGGAAACCCTGCTTGCGCAGCATCTCCACCAAAAACGCCGCGCCGTCCCAGTAGAGCCCGCGCAGGTTCCACGCGCTCCAGGCCGCGAGCAGCCACAGGATCGCCATGGCAAGACCGGCGACTCGCCGGGTCCCGCCGTCCGTCGCGCTCAACGTCGCCAATGGAAGTGCCTCAACCGGTCGATGGCCGTCAGCGGATCGAACGGTTGCCAGTCGGTGTAGTGCTTCGGGACGAGCACGACCGCCGTCCCGCCCGGCGGCCGGACCAGGGCGCTGCTGAGCGGCAAGGTCCAGTTCTCGACATAGCGCGCGAACGCGGGTTCACCGAGTCGCGTCTCCTCGAACGGAATCGGACCGCTGCGCGACATCGCGAGCGATCTCAGCTCGTCGAGATAACGGGTCCACCCCATGGTCAACGCGATGTCGACGGGGATCGCCGCCATGACGGCTATGACGGCCAGGCGCGACAGCCGGGCCGTGGAGAGCGGGTCGCGCAAGGCGGCCAGCGCCATGAGCGGTCGCCAGCCTGCGGCGTGGCACCACATCGCGCCGATCGCCAGCGCCGCCACGAAGCCACCGGCGGTGCGCGCCGCATAGTGGGACTTGGGCAGCGGCTGGACGAACCAATCGGTGAAGCACAGCAATGCCGACGACGCGACCAGCGCGAGCAAGACCCAGGCCGCCCGATAGGTGGCCGGCGCACACAACGACTCCGGCCGTCGCACACCCGCGACTGCGACTGTCGCGAATGCCACGACGGTTAGCGCGAACGGCAGGTTCTGCCAGAAGTTGAAAGCCTCCCGCAGCGACTTGTGAAAGTGAGACGGCTGGTAGGGATTGCGCATCGAGTCGAAGCCCACCCAAGCGGCGCCGAGAAACAGGATGGCGGCGCCAAGCCACGCCACCGCACCGACCGTCCAGACGATCCTACCAGCGCGGACGCGCCACACGAGGAATGCCGCCGTCAGGAGCCCGAGATAGACCATGGTCTCATAGGATCGCAGCGCCACCGCGCCGACGACGAGCAGCAACACACCGTCACCCAGGCCAGGTCGCGCGGCGCGCGCCGCGACGACCGCCGCGACAACCGCCAGCGCATAGGCCGCGTTGTACTCACCCACGATGAAGAACGACATATGCATGAAGTCGAGCGCGATCACCGCGACGACCAGAAAGACGAGGCCGGCATCGTCACGGGCCCGCCAGAGCGCTAGGTGATAGGCTGCAGTGGGCAGCGCGAACATGCCCAACGACAAAAGGCGCGCCAGGGTTTCCAGCTCGACGACGCCGGCCCTGAGGGCCACCACCGCCGGCACCTGCGTAAGCCACATCACATGGATTCGCGGCGGATAGAAATCGAAGAACCGGCCGTTCTGCGCGATGTGGAACAGAAAGTTTGCGCCGTCCATGAAGAGCCCGCGCGACGTCCACGCATGCCATCCTGCCAGTAGCCAAAGGACGGCTGGCACAGCGTAGGATATGGCTCGCGGACTGGTCATGGTGCGGTTGGCGGCTCTACACAGACTGACCGGCTGGGGCAACCCACGCGCCTTGCACCCCGTCCAGACGGCTGATAGTCACGCCGGGCCATGCCAGCCTCGACTGCCCTGACCTGGGAGCGCATTTCGGCGATCCCCGGGTGGTTCACGATCTCGTCCTACGGTGTCTGGCGGGCCCTTCTGGATTTCCAAGAGGACGTCCGGGGAGACGTGCTCGAGATCGGTATCTGGCGCGGCCGCTCGACCGCCGTTCTCGCGGGGTACCGGCGGCCGGGGGAGAAACTCTATCTCTGCGACCTCAATCTAGATGAGGGTGCCGTCCATAGCGCACTGCGATCAGTCGGCGCCTCGACCGATGACCTAGTGCCGTTGAGCGGCCCGTCCGCCGGGCTGGAGGGGCGGCTGAACTTGTCAGCCATGCGCGATAGCATCCGCTGGATGCATATCGATGGCGAGCACACAGGCGCGACAGTGTCGCGGGAGTTGGCGCTCGCGAACCGCGTGCTGCATCCCGACGGAATTCTCGTCATCGACGACTTTTTCTCGCCGCGCTATCCGGCCAACACGACGGAGACAATGCGCTACCTCGACCGCCACCCCTTGGCGTTCCGGCTCTTTGCCGTGGCCTTCAACAAGGCCTATCTCTGCCGCCCCCCCTACGCCGAGCGCCTGGTGACGTACCTGCGCGGCGCGTTTCCCGCGGTGCTGCGCAGTCACGGTCCGCGGGGGGCCTCAATCTACTGGAGCGGCGGTCCGTGGGCCGGCGGGCCCGTTGGCATGGTCAACTACCAGGAGGCGGTAGGCTCGCCGACCGCGGGGTCTGGCGGCACGGCGCCGCCGGGTTGGCTGACCTCGCAAACACTGGCGACATGGCGTGCGCTGCTCGACGGGCAGCGCGAGACAGGCGACGTATTCGATATCGGCACAAGGATGGGTCAGAGCACCGCCCTGCTCGCCGGCGCGCTCGGCGCGACGGATACGCTGCATGTCTGGGATCCCGAGATCTCGATTGAGCGGCTGCGCGAATACCTCGTTCACGCCGGCGTCACCGAGGTTTCGCCCGTCGCCGTTCCCGGCCGACCACGTGAGTTCGAGAGCCGGATGGATTTGCGGGCGCTGCATGCGCGGGTTCGCTGGTTGCATCTCGACAGCGAGCGGGTCGGCAGCGACCTGGTCGCTACGCTGGAGTTCGCGGATCGCGTGATCGGACCACGGGGAATCGTCGCCGTCAGCGACTTCTTCTCGGCACGGCGGCCGGCGGTGACGATCGATCTCGTGAAGTTCCTCGATCAGAACCCCTTTGCGTTTCGGCTGTTCGCGACGGGCTTCGAGATGGCCTACCTCTGCCGCCCCGAGGCGATGCCCCACTTCGTCGACTATATGGCCGTGGGCTTCGGGCGGGCGCTGGCCCGCCACGGCGGAAAAGCCACCATCTACAAGACGACTGGGCCCTGGGATGACGATGCGGTCGGCATCGCCGAATACAACGACGTCGATGGACCGATCGCGGGTCCTGACGACCGGCAGCACATCTGGCACACCGTGCAGGCGCGGCCCGTCGGCTCGCTCTGGCGTCGACTGCGCCGCCGCCTCGGCTTCTAGAGTGTTTCCGTGCAGATGGGACCTCTCACGCGGTTCACCCTGAACATAACCGCGCCACTGGCGATGCCTCGTTCGTTGGCTGTCCGACCCGGCCAACGACACCCGGATCGGCGAGACTCTAGGCCGCCACCAGCTTCAGCTGTTCATCGAGATCATCGGCAATGAAGTGGCGCACGACCTCATCGAGGTCGCGATCCACCTCGAAACCGAGCGATCGCGCCTTGGCGCTGTCGATGCCTTGCGGCCAGCCATTGCAAATCGCCTGAATAGCGGGGTCGTGCTGCCACTCGACGCGCCCCGTGCGACGGTTGCCCGCGTGGCGTCCAATCGCGGCTTCCAACTCCTTCGCCGTCACACGGATGCCATTCAGCAACAGAGCCCGCGCGGGCCCGAACGCGTCGGCCGGCAGATCGTGCGCGCGCATGAAGGCATCGACCGTCTTGCGTGGGCTCAGCACTACCATGACCGTGTCGCCGGTCACCGGGCAGACGACGTCGCGGCCGGTCAGAGGTTCGCGCAGGATCGAGCTCGCCCAGGTGGACGCCGCCTTGTTGGGCAGGCCGGTTCGCACACAAATCGTCGGCAGTCGCACCGCCGTACCGCGGATGTACCCCTTGCGCGTGTAGTCACGCACCAGGAACTCGCCGATCGACTTCTGCGCCCCGTAGCTCGTTTGAGGGGTCAGCGGCGTGTCGTCCGAAACCGCGGGCGGCAGCGCGCCACCGTAGGCGGCGAGCGATGAGGTGAACACCACGCGCGGGCATGCCCCGCCCGCACGGCAGGCTTCAAGGACATGGCGGGTGCCATCGAGGTTGACCCGATAGCCGAGGTCGAAATCCGCCTCGGCGCCGGCGCTGACCACCGCGGCAAAGTGAAAGACTGTCGCGGCGCCGCGCACCAGCGCCGACACCGTCGCGGCATCGGCGATGTCGCCCGCCTGCGTCCTGATGCGCGCATCATCCAGCCCCGGGCCGCTGGCGTGGCCGACGTCGAACAGCACGAGCTCGGTTATGGGCTCGGGCTTGCCGGAGGAGCCCACGATGGCGCCATCAGCCAGCAGGCGGCGCGCCAACTTCTTGCCCAGGAACCCCGCCCCGCCCGTGATCACGACCTTCATGCCGACGCTCCCCCTTTTGAGGTGTGCAATCTTGCCCGCCGCGGCGCGCGGGGTCCATGCGGGCGATTGAACGTGGCGGGTGAGGCGCGTAGATTCATCGTCAACAAAGCAAGACAGCCGGCCCACCCCTCCGCCGGAGCCCGCCATGGAACTGACCGTCGAACGCCTGATCCTCTGGGGCTTTGCCCTCGTGCTGGGCAGCGTGGTGCTCTTCAACCTCGATCTGATGCCCGAGAAGCGCCCGACCTGGACCGAGGGCGCGGCGTGGCGGAGCTGCGCGGTGCCCGATGCTGAACCAAATCCTGCGCAGCGGGTCCGCCGGTGCACCGAAACGATCGACGCAGGGCAGCGTGGGATGGCCGAGCAGACGGCGCCGTTGCCGGTCGCCACAACCGAGGCATTGGCGCTGGCCTTCAACAATCGCGGCCTCGCGCGCGCCGCACGCAACGAGTTCGATGCCGCGATCCGCGACTACGACGAGGCACTGAAGCTGAGAGCGGAGTTTGCCGAGGCCTTCTTCAATCGGGCGATCGCGCACGAGCACAAGGGCCAGTTCGACCTCGTGATCCGTGACTATACCTCGGCGATCCGGCTCCGGCCGGACGACGCCAACCTGCTCAACAACCGCGGCTTCACCTTCGCCAATCGCGGTCAGTACGAGCGCGCGCTCCGCGACTACGACGAGGCGATCAGGCTCAAGCCCGACGAGCCCGGCGCGCGCTCCAATCGCTGCCTTGCCCACGCGCTCACCGGTCGGCCGGCACAAGCCGTCGAGGACTGCACGCGTTCCCTCGCCACGCGCCCCAATCATGCCACGACGCTCGCCACACGCGGCCTCGCGCAGCTGCAGCTCGCGCGACTGACGGAGGCGCGGGCCGATTACGACGCCGCGAACCGTCTCGATCCCCAGTCGGCCTGGGCGCTCTATGGCCGCGCGATGGTGCGCGAGGCGCAGGGTGACGGCCCCGGGGCAACTGCCGACTTCGCCGAGGCGCGCAAGCGCGCCAAGAACGACGTCGAGTGGCAGAACGTCGAACTGGTGCTTGGTCAGTACCGCAAACGCTGAGCAGGCGGCTCACGCCGCCTGGGCGATCGCCTTTCGCGCGATGTCGATGATCTCGTCGATCTGACCGCGCTCGATGACGAGCGGCGGCGACATGGCGATGGTGTCGGTGCTCTGCCGCACCATGAGCCCGAGCTCGAACGCCTTCACGAAAGTGTCGTAGCCGCGCGCGCCCGGAGCGCCCTTGCGGCCATCGAGATCGATCCCGCCGGCGAGGCCGAGGTTGCGGATGTCGGTCACGCCGGGCGCATCCTTGAGAGAATGCAGCCCGTCTTCCCAATAGCTCGAGAGCTCGCGCGCGCGCTCGAACAGACCCTCGTCGCGGTAGATGTCCAGCACCGCCGAGGCGGCGGCGCAGGCCAGCGGGTGAGCCGAGTAGGTGTAACCGTGGAACAGTTCGATCACGTTCTCAGGCCCGCTCATCAGCCCGTCATAGACATGCTTGCGCACGAACACGCCGCCCATCGGAACGGTCGCGTTGCTGATCCCCTTGGCGACGGTCATCAGATCCGGGATGACGCCGAAGAAGTCGGCCGCGAAGGCGGTACCGAGGCGGCCGAAGCCGGTGATGACCTCGTCGAAGATGAGAAGGATGCCGTGCCGATCGCAAATCTCGCGCAGGCGCTGGAGATAGCCCTGGGGCGGCGGCAGGAAGCCGGTCGAGCCGGCGCAGGGCTCGACAATGACCGCGGCGATCGTCGAGGCGTCGTGCAACGCGACCAGCCGCTCCAGCTCGTCAGCGAGTTCGGCGCCGTGCTGGGGCAGGCCGCGCGAGAACGCATTGCGCGCGGGATTGTGGGTGTGCGGCAGATGATCGACGCCCGGAAGCATCACGCCCCACTGCTTGCGGTTGTTCACCATGCCACCCACGGAGATGCCGCCGAAGCCAACGCCGTGATAGCCGCGCTCGCGGCCGATCAGCCGGGTGCGCGTGCCCTGCCCGCGCGCCCGCTGCCAGGCCAGCGCGATCTTGAGCGCGCTGTCCACCGCCTCAGAGCCGGAGTTGCAATAGAACGCGTGGTTAAGGTCGCCCGGCAGCAGCGCGGCATGCCGCGCCGCAAGCTCGAAGGACTTGGGGTGGCCCATCTGGAAAGACGGTGCGTAGTCCATTTCGTCGAGCTGGCGGGCAATCGCCGCCTTGATCTCCTCGCGACCGTGACCGGCGTTGACGCACCACAGGCCCGCCGTCCCATCGATGATGCGTCGCCCTTCCGGCGTCCAATAGTGGACGCCCTTGGCGCGCGCGAGCAGGCGTGGATTCTTCTTGAACTGCCGGTTCGCGGTGAACGGCATGAAGAAAGCGTCGAGATTGTTGGCGACGGGCGCGGTGCTGGCGGGCGTCATGGGCATCTCCAGGATTGCGGTCGGCAGGCTATCACTTGTTGACGTCGACAACCACGCGGCCGCGTATGGCACCCTTGAGAATTTCAGGGGCAAGCCGCGTCAGGTCGCCAAGGCCGGCGTCGCTGATCGTGCTGTCGAGGCGATCCAGCGGCAGATCGCTGGCGAGGCGGCGCCACGCTTCCTCGCGCGGGCCCTTCGGCATCATCACGGAATCGATCCCGATGATCGATACACCGCGCAGAATGAAGGGCAGGATCGACGCCGGAAACGAAGGTCCGCTCGCCAACCCGCAGACCGCCGCCGCTCCGCCATAGCGCAGTTGGGAAACCGCGCGCGCCAGCATGACGCCAGCCACAGTATCGACGATGCCGGCGAAGCGCTCGCCGAGCAGCGGGCGGTCCGGCGCCTCGACGATCTCCTTGCGGTCGATCACCGAAGTGGCGCCGAGGGCCTTCAGATAGCCGGCCTCCGCCGGTCGTCCGGTGGCCGCGGCGACAGTGAAGCCGAGCTTCGCCAGGATGGCGACCGCGACACTGCCGACGCCGCCGGCGGCGCCAGTCACCAGGACTTCGCCGGAGCCCGGCGTGATGCCGTGCTTTTCCAGCGCCATCACGCAGAGCATCGACGTGTAGCCCGCCGTCCCGATGGCCATGGCGCGGCGGGTGGAGATCGCGGCCGGCAACTTGACCAGCCAGTCGCCCTTCACCCGCGCGCGCGTGGCATAGCCGCCCCAATGCAGTTCGCCGACGCGCCAACCGTTCAGCACGACACGATCTCCGGGCCTGAAGCCCGCATGGTTCGACTGCTCGACAGTGCCCGCGAAGTCGATCCCACCGACATGCGGCCAGGTTTTCACGAGGCCGCCGCCCGTCGTCAGGACCAGCCCGTCCTTGTAGTTCAGGGTCGAGAATTCGACGGAGACGGTCACGTCGCCGGCGGGCAGCCGTTCGTCAGGCAGGCTTTCGATGGCGCCCGAGACTTTCCGATCCGCCCCCTGCGTCAGAACCAGTGCGCGAAACCCTGTCATCCACCCCTCCCTGCGTCGTGGGCGGGCTTGTAGCACTTGCCAAGCCGGTGGGCGCGCCCCAACTCTCAATTCTATGAGCGGCCTCACCTACTGTCCGATTCCGCATCGCGGCGCCGTTGCAGTGTCCGGCGCCGACCGCGTCGCCTTCCTGCAGGGGCTGGTCTCCAACGACGTGACGCGCGTCGCGGCCGACCGGGCGATCTGGGCGGCCCTGCTCACCGCGCAGGGGCGCTTCCAGTACGACATGTTCATTCTAGATGCTGGCGACGACACGCTGATGCTCGAGACTGAGCGTGATCGGGCACCAGCGCTCACCCGCAAGCTCGCGATCTACAAGCTGCGATCGCAGGTTTCGATAGATGATCGTTCGCCTGCACTGGCGGCGGGCGCACTGCTGGGCGATCAAGCCGCCGCCGAGCTGGGCCTGCCGGCTGAGCCGGGACGTGCCCGCAGACAGGGCGACGTTCTCGCCTATGTCGACCCGCGGCTCGCAACGCTGGGCGTGCGGCTGCTGGGCCCGGCGACGGCGCTCGACGCACTCGTGTCGACGCTGGGCGCAGCGCCCGCCGATCCCGCAGAATACGACGCGCATCGTCTCGCGCTGGGCGTGCCCGACGGCAGCATCGATCTTCCGCCAGACAAAGCGTTGCTCCTGGAAAGCGGCTTCGACGAGTTGAACGGCGTCGACTGGAAGAAGGGCTGCTACATGGGTCAGGAGCTGACGGCCCGGACCAAGTATCGCGGACTGGTGAAGAAGCGCCTTTTGCCAGTTAGCGTCGGCGGCGCGGTTCCGGTACCGGGCACGCTGATCGCGCAGAACGGCAAGGAAGTCGGCGAATTGAGGTCGGGCCGCGATGGCCGCGCACTCGCTCTGCTCCGGCTGGAAGCGCTGGACTCCGACGCGCCTTTGCTGGCGGACGGTGTGGCGATCGAAGCCTCGCGACCGCCTTGGGTGCGCCTGCCGGAACGGTCGCAGGCCGACTGAAAGTTTCTCGCGGGCGTCCTCGACCCAGTTGGTTAATGTGCAAGCCGCATGCGCACACTTTTCCCGCTCGCCGCGTTGGCGCTCGCTCTCTCCCTGACCGCCGTCGGCGCACAGACGCCCCCGCCCAACCCATCGCGGGAAGCCTATGATCGCGCCTTCCGCGATCAGCTCGCGCGACCCGGCGATCCGGCGACGCTGCTCCGCTTCGCCGAAGTCGCGATCCAAGTCGGCGACCTTGAAGGGGCGATCTCGGCGCTGGAGCGCCTGCTTCTGATCGATGGCGACCAGCCGCGCGTGAAGCTTGAGCTGGGCGTGCTCTACTTCCGCCTGGGCTCGCACGAGGCGGCGCGGTCGTATCTCGAAAGCGCTCGCGCGTCCGCCCGGGCGACCCAGGAGATCAAGGATCGCGCCACGACGTTCCTCGCCGAGGTCGACAGCGCGACGCAACGGTCCCGCTGGTCGGGCGACGGAATCTTCGGCTTGCGCTATTCGAGCAACGCGAACTCCGGTTCCGTTGGCGCGATCCAGTCGTTCGGCACGGCGGTAATGCCGAGCCCGAGCGTGAGCCGGCGCCAAGATTGGAGCGCGCTGCTGGGCGCCAACCTGCGGCACCGCTACGACCTCGGGCGACAAGACGATTCCGTGCTCGACACCGCGCTTGCGGTCTTCGGCTCTCGACAGTTCCAGGTGTCGGCAGCCAACGTCGCGCTGCTCGATCTTGAAACCGGTCCCCGCTTCGGGCTGTTCGCCGACACGATCGACGACTTCACCGTGCGCCCCTATCTCAATACGCGTTTCGTGATGGTGAACGACTACTCCAGCTATATCGGCTACGGTGCCGGCTTGGAGTTCGCCAAGAAGTTCGGCGACGGGCTGAGCGGATCGTTCGGCGTCCTGGGTCGACGCCGCGAGTTCACGCGAAACCCGGACGCGCCGACGAACGACAACAGCTCCGGCACCGACGCCAACGTGAACGGCGAGCTGCGCATGGAAGTGGCGTCGTGGCTGACGCTGTCAGTCCAGGGCAGCGGGAGCCGCTACACCGCCTCGGTCGGCAGCGAGAGCTACTGGGAGTACAGCTTCGGCGGGAGCGCCGAGTTCGGCTTCACCGATCCAATCGGGATCAACGGGCGCCTCTGGTCGCTCACTCTCGCGGCGGACCATCAGGCGGCGTACTACGACGCGCCCGATAGCTCGGTGAACACCCTGATCAATCGAGTTCAGCACGACTTCAATGCCAGCGCGACGCTCGCGATCCCGCTCGACGCGACTGTGACCTTGGTAGGCCAGGTTACCTACACGGACCGCCGCGCATCGCTCAGCAATTTTTCGTACGACGCCCTGACGATGCTGACCGGCATCGCCTGGCGCTTCTAGGGGAGGCCATGATGCCGCTTCGTCCCTTTGTCCTCGCCGCCGCGCTCGCCGCGCTCGCTGCACCCGCCTCTGCTCGCGTCGGCGTCACGTCGGTCACGGCCGGCGATCCTCTCGGCAAGCCGCCGGCGGCCGACGAGCGCGTGTTACGGGTGGGCGTCGATGTCCAGCCGAACGAGCGCATCACGACCGGCGCGAGCGACCGCGCCCATGTGGTTTTCCTCGATGGCACGTCGCTCACCGTCGGGCCCAACGCCGTGATGGTGGTCGACCGCTTCGTCTACGACCCCGACAAGCGCACGGGCGAACTGGCGGTGAACGCGACCCGCGGCGTGTTCCGTTTCGTCGGCGGGGCCATCAGTAAGAACTCCGAGATCGTGGTTCGCACGCCCTCCGCCAGTATCGGTGTTCGGGGCGGCATCGCGGTCGTGAGTGTCGCGGAGGGCGGCGCGACGAAGGCGCAATTCCTGTTCGGCGAGTCCCTGCGCATGACCGGTCAGGGCGTGACCCAGACTGCGACACGGAACGGATCGGAGATGAACACGGGCCCCGGGCGGCCGCCGTCGCCGCCTGTGCCAATCGCGGTTGGTGGCTTGAACGCAGTCGCCCCCGGACTTGAGGCGGCACCCCGTAGCGGCGCACCGACCGCGACCCCCGCGCCGGCAGCCGCACCTCCCGGACAGATCGCTCGCTCGGCAGCGGTGCCGCTCGTTCAGCCCCCGCCACAGATCACGGTGGAGGCCGCGCTGGCGGGCTCGCAGCTCGGGGCGATGAACTCCGGCCTCGCCCCGCGCCAGCTTCCTCCGGTTCCCAAACCCACGCCTGGCACCCGGGGCGACGGCCAGGCCGCTGGCGGGCCGGGACCCGGCGGCCCGCCCGGTGCCGGGCCGGGACCCGGCGGCCCGCCCGGTGTGCGGGGCGGTCCGCCGCAGCGACCACCCCGGATTGCCACCGTCCGACTGGCCGACAAAGCCAACAAAGCGGGCAATCGGCAGGTCGTGAACAACAACAATGCAGGCAAGCGCAGGGACTAAAATCCGCCTGTTTTCAACGGGTTGGACAGCGCGCGACACGACGGGGCTGATTCGACTGCCCGCTGCGTATTACCGGACATGGCAACCCCCAGGAGCTTTCCGGTGCTTCGTCTCGCCACCCTTGCGCTCGCGGCGCTGCTCGTCGTCCCGACCCTCGCCGCGGCGCGCGTCGGCGTCACATCGGTCGCCGCCGGTACGCCACTCGGGCAACCGCCGCAGCAGGCCGAGCGCATGCTGCAGGTCGGGGTCGATGTGTTCGCAGAGGAACGGATCACCACCGGCGCCCACGATCGTACCCACTTGCTCTTTCTCGATGGCACGTCGCTCACCGTCGGGCCCGAGGCGCAAGTCACGATCGACCGCTTCGTCTACGATTCCGATCGCCGCCTGGGAGAGCTGGCGGTAACCGCCAGCCGCGGGTTGCTGCGGATCGTGGGCGGCGCGGTGAGCAAGCAGGGCGTCATATCCGTCACCACGCCAAGCGCCCACATCGGCATCCGGGGCGGCATCGCGGTGATCGACGTCGATCGCGATGGCACGACCCGCGCGGACTTTCTCTACGGCATCTCGATGACCGTCGCGACCGATCTCGGCACGGAGATCGCGAACCAAGCTGGCCAACGCTTCCAGGTCCGGCGCGGCCATCGCCCGGGCCGAGCCTTCGCCATTCCACGCAATGAGCTGGTGCCCGCCACCGTGGCCCTGGAACGCCCCAGGCTTGCGCCGCCTACCGGCGCGACAGTCCCGGACGCAGCTCTTGCCGGCCTGACCGCCAGCAACTCCAACCTGCCCGCGACGACGCTCGCCGCGCGCGATCTTGCGACCCCGCCCTGGGGAGGACCGCGACCGCAGGCGCAACCCGCCCGACCGCCCGCGGATCTCGCCAAGGCACGCGCTGCGCAGCTGAACCACATTCGCCAGCTGCCGCAGCAGCCTCCACGCCAGCGGCCCGGTCCTGGCGGCCCGCCCAACTGACGGGGACTGTCCTCGCCCTGTGCTGGAGCACTATGAGTTCAGTTGGAGTCAGCTGAACGCATAATGCCTCCTGCAACACACACCGATAGCGCGCGCGAATGGGATCAGGTGGAACGGCTCGCGGTTCCACCTGATCCCATTCCGCTCTAGGCTGCGGGAAGCATCAACGCCTTTCCGGGAGCCGCCGGTGAGCTTCGTCAATCCCGATCCCTTCACAACGCGACCCGAGATCGTGGGTACGTTCGGCGTCGTCGCCTCCACTCACTGGATTGGCACTGCCGTCGGCATGTCGATCCTGGAGCGCGGCGGCAACGCGTTCGACGCCGGCGTCGCCACGGCCTTCACTCTGCAAGCTGTCGAGCCGCACCTCTGTGGGCCGGGAGGCGACGTGCCGATCCTGGTGCACGACGTGCGACGCGGGCGTACCGAAGTGATTTGCGGTCAGGGCCCCGCGCCGGCAGGTGCGACGATCGCGCACTATCGCGGGCTCGGGCTCGATCTGATCCCGGGCACCGGTTTGTTGGCCGCCTGCGTTCCCGGAACCTTCGATGCGTACATGCGGCTGCTGCGCGATCACGGCACAATGCGGCTGCGCGACGTGCTCGAACCCGCGATCGGCTATCTCGCCAACGGCGCGCCGCTCGCCGAGCGCGCCTCGGCCACCATAGCCACGGTCGCGGAGAATTTTCGCAATCACTGGCCGACCTCGGCGGCCGTGTTCCTGCCAGGCAACGCCGTCCCGCAGCCCGGGACGCTTTTTCGCAACGTGGCGCTGGGAGCGACCTATGCCCGCCTCCTCAGTGAAGGCGAAGCGGGCGGCGGCGGGCGAGAGGCCGAGATCGAGCGCGCGCGGGCTGCCTGGCGCGCCGGATTTGTCGCCGCGGCGATCGACCGCTTCTGCCGATTCAATGAGGTGATGGACGTCTCGGGTCGCCGCCATCGTGGCGTGCTCGCGGGCGACGACATGGCCCGCTGGGAAGCTACAGTCGAGGCGCCACTCGCCTACGAGTATGGTCGCTACACGGTCTGGAAGGCGGGCCCCTGGACGCAGGGACCGGCGGCGCTGCAGCAACTCGCCCTACTGAAGGGCTTCGATCTCGACAAACTCGATCCGGCGGGGCCGGACTTCATTCATCTGCAGATCGAGGCGGCCAAGCTGGCCTACGCCGACCGCGAGGCGTTCTACGGCGACCCGGCCTTCGTCGACGTGCCGATGGCGACGCTGCTCTCGGATTCCTACAACGCCGACCGGCGGAAGCTGATCGGCGAGCGGGCCTCGCTGGAACAGCGGCCCGGCCGGGTCGAGGGCTATGGTGGTGTCGTGAAGCTGCGACGTGCCGACGGCGCGCGCACCGCCGTGGGCGCGAGCGGTGCGGGCGAACCGACGGTCGGCCGGGTGGGCCAGACCAACGGCGACACGGTGCATTTCGATGTGGTCGATCGCGAGGGCAACATGGTCGCGGCAACGCCGTCAGGCGGCTGGTTGCAGAGCTCGCCAGTGATCCCCGAGCTCGGCTTCCCCCTGGGGACGCGCGCCCAGATGTTCTGGCTTGAGGAAGGACTGCCGGGGTCCCTCGCGCCCGGCAAGCGTCCGCGCACCACGCTTACACCGACTATGGCCGCGCGCGACGGCAGGCCCTATCTCGCCTGGGGGTCGCCGGGCGGCGACCAGCAGGATCAGTGGATCGTCCAGATGTTCCTGCGCCACGTCCATGCCGGCATGAATCTGCAGCAGGCGATCGACGCACCTGCCTGGCACAGCGAGCACTTTCCCGGCTCCTTCTGGCCGCGAACCGCGCGACCGGGCGTGCTGGTGGTGGAAGGGCGCGTCTCGAAGGCGACTGTCGAGGAGTTGCGTCGGCGCGGACACGAGGTCGAAGTCGGCGCCGACTGGTCGGAGGGCCGGTTGGTCGCGGCCTCGCGCGAGGATCCCTGGCGACGCGCAGCGGCCAATCCGCGTGGCATGCAGGGCTACGCCGCGGGCCGCTGACATGACCTGGTCGATCATTCTCGCCGAGCGCAACACCCGCCGCGTCGGCATCGCGGTCGCGACGTGCTTCTTCGCGGTCGGCGCGCGCGTCCCGAGCGTCGAACCGGGACGCGGAGCGCTCTGCTCCCAGGCGCTCACCAACCCGCTCTACGGCACCCGTGGTCGCCAGCTGTTGCGCGAGGGGGTCGGCGCCGCCGATCTGGTTCGACTGCTGACCGCGCCAGATGAGGGTCGCGCGCACCGCCAGCTCCACGCCCTGGGCGGCGATGGAAAGTTTGCCGCTCATACCGGCGCGGCGTGCGTGCCGTGGTGCGGCCACTGGATCGGCGACGAATTCTCGGTTGCGGGCAACATGCTGGCTGGACCGGAAGTGATTGCCGAGACGGTCCGCGAACTGCGCGCGCAGGCCAGCCTGCCGATGACCCTCAGGCTGATCGCGGCGCTTAGGGCGGGCGAGGCGGCCGGCGGCGACAAGCGCGGCAAGCAGTCAGCGGCGCTCCTGATCTGGGGGACGGAGGAATACTCCGAGCTCGACATCCGGGTCGATGATCACACCGATCCGCTGACCGAGCTTGCGCGGCTGGAGGCGGTCAGCCGCGAGCGCTGGACTCATTTCCGGCAATTCCTGCCGACCCGCGCTAACCCATCGGGAATCTACGACCGCGCAATCATCGACGCGCGGGTCGCCGAGAGCATCGCGCGGGAGTCACGCGACCAGCGAAAGCCCTGACGGACCAAACGCGAGCCGGGTGGTCGCACCGGTGCCGAGCCGCGGCTCGCGATCCGACGCCACCACGAACAGTTCGCCCACCGGCGTGTCAAACGAGTACTCGACGTGGCCGCCCAGCCAGGTCGCCTTGCGCACCCGTGCCTCAAGACCCTCGGCCCCGGGTCGTGCCGCGCCATAGCGCGCCACCAGAGTCGCAGGACCTGGCGACACGCCGCGCGCCGGCAGTCTGAGCGCGAGCCCCGCTAGGCGCACCTCCGCGATCCCGTCGGCCACCGCCACGACCTCGCACGCGATCAGGTTCGCACCCCCCAGGAAATCGGCGACGAAGCGGTCCGCTGGCTGTTCATAGAGTTCGGCCGGGGTCCCCGCCTGCGCGATCCGGCCCTCGCGCATGACGACGATCCGATCCGAGACGGCCATCGCCTCCTCCTGATCGTGGGTGACATAGACCGCGGTGATGCCCAACCGCGTCTGCAACTCGCGAATCTCGTCGCGCATGCGCCGGCGCAGCTTGGCGTCGAGATTGCTGAGCGGCTCGTCGAACAGCAGCACACCCGGCTCGATCACCAACGCGCGTGCGAGCGCGACGCGCTGCTGCTGGCCGCCCGAGAGCGCGCTCGGCATGCGGGCGTCGTAGCCATCGAGGCCAACCAGTTTCAGGGTCGCCAGCGCGCGCTCCCGCCGCTCTGTCGCCGAGAGCTTCGAGACTTCGAGGCCGTACCCGACATTCTCCAGCACCGACATATGCGGGAAGAGCGCATAGGACTGAAAGACCATCCCGACGTCGCGCTCCGAGGCCGACAACCGAGTGACATCGACGCCACCGATCGCGAGGCGTCCCGCACTCGCCATCTCGAGGCCCGCGATCAGCCGCAAGGTGGTGGTCTTGCCGCAGCCCGAGGGGCCGAGCAGGGTGACCAGCGTACCGGGGGCCACGTCGAAACTCACATCGTCGACGGCTCGCACCCGACCATAGAGCTTGCTCACGCCCGCGAGCGCCACGCCCGTCGCATCCCGCCCCGTCATGCCGCCGCTCCCGCCATGCCCCGCCGTCCCAACCGCCGCTCGCCGACCGCGAGCTGGATGAGCCCGATCATCGCCGCCATCACCGCCACCAGCACGGCGCTGTAGAGGATCGCGCCCCCGAAATCCGAGATCTCGACGCGACCCACGATGTAGGAGGTGGCCAGATCGTGCCGCGTCGTCACCAGGAACACTACCGCCGACAGCGACGTCATCGCTCGCACCAGTCCGAACACGAGCCCAGCCACGATGGCTGGCCGGATCAGCGGCAGGATCACCCGCCGCAACGTCGCGAAGCCGCCGTGCCGCAGGGTCAAGGAACTCTCGTCGAGATGCGGATCGATCTGGCTCATCGCCGCGACACCCGCGCGGATGCCGACCGGCATGTCGCGAAAGATGAAGCAAATGATTAGGATCGTCAGCGTGCCGGTCAGCTCCACCGGCGGGGTGTTGAAGGCAACGATGTAGCTGATGCCGATCACCGTCCCTGGGATCGCGAAACTCATCATGGTGACGAACTCGAAGGCGCCCTTGCCTGCGAAGCGCTGGCGCGCCAGCACGTAGGCCGTGAGGATGCCCATGATGGCGGTGAGCGGCGCCGCGAAGAGGGCCGACTCCATCGTGGTGAAGAACGAGTTCCAGGCCCCGCCGCTCCAGACCAAGCCGTGATCGCCCCAGCCGATCGAGAACATGGTGGTTGCGTGCTTCAGCGTCGGCGTGTAGTCGCGACCGAAATTCTCGACGAAGCCGCCGACCGCCACCAACCCGTAGATGACGGCGGTCAGCACCGCCCAGGGGATCGCGGTCCATCGCACCGCGCGTGCTACACCATCCGCCACCGGCGCATGCAAGCCCGAATCGCCCTTCCCTGAGACCGTGGTGTAGGAGCGCTGGCCGAGCCAGAGCGCCTGGGCCGCGAAGACCGCGAGCGCAACCGCCAGCAGCACAAGCGCCAGCGCGGCCGCCCGACCCGGATCGCTTTGCGCACCGACCAGCGCGAAGTAGATCTGCACCGAGAGAACGTCGTAGTTGCCGGCAAGCACGATGCCGTTGCCAAAGTCGGAAATGCTCTCCAGCACCGTGATGAGGAAGGCGTTGGCGAGGCCCGGCCGCATCAACGGCAGGGTGACGGTGCGAAAGACGCGCGCGCGCGAGGCCCGCAAGGTCTGCGCCGCCTCCTCCATCGACGGGCTGATGCCCTGGACCACGCCCACCATGATCAGGAAGGCTACGGGCGTGAACGACAGGACCTGCGCGAAAATGAGGCCGGGCAGACCGTAGATGTAGCGGGACGGCGGAATGCCAAAGGCCCAGTCGAGGAACGCGGTCACCGCGCCGGTCCGCCCGAACAGCACGATGATGGCGAGCGCCACAACGAAAGGCGGCGTAATGATCGGCAGGAGGGCGAAGACCCGCAGCAGCCGCTTGTGGCGAAACCCGGTGCGCTCGGCCATCAACGCGAACGCGAGGCCGAGCAGGGTTGAGACCGTTGCCACGATGACCGCGAGCAGCAGGGTCTTCCAGAGGGTGCCGCACCGGCCGACTCCCGACAGGCAATCGAAGCTCCAGATATCGCTGCCGAAGATGCGCAGCAGCAACGCGCCTGCGTCGTAGCCGTCATCGGTCCTGCCGGCGCCGAACAGCATCAGCACGACCGGGAAGAAGACGAACAGCACCGTCGTCGCGACGACGAAGCCGACCGTCCCGAGCACAAAGGCGTCGCCCCGTAGCGCGCCGCGCAGCGCGAGCGCGTCGGTCAGCAGGAAGAGATAGGCCATCGCGACGATTGCGGCGCCCCAGCCGAAGCCGAACTGACGTCCCTCGAAGTCGGGAAACGCTTCCTTCAGCGGCGCGTGGAACAGGCCCCGCGCGCCGATCGCGAAACCCTGCCCCAGGAGCCAGACCAGGCCCGCGAGTGCGAGCGCAATCAGCCAGGCTGCGACACGCTCATCGGGCCGCGACTGGCGACCCAACAGGACAGTTGCGATCAGGAGCGGTGCCAATAGCGGCCAGAGCCACCAGCGCCCGAAGGAAAGCGCCTGGACGAGCGCCGGTGCGTTCTCCTCGGATGGCCAGCCGCGCCAAGTCGCGGCCGCCAGCAACCCGTCCTCCTGCATGTACCAAGGCAACAGGCACCAGGCCGCGATCGCGGCCAGCATCCACCAGAACGAGGCGCGACGCACGGAGGGCGTCGGCGGAACGGGCGCGCGCGGGCGGGGCTACTGCGGCGCGCCCACCTTGGTTTCCTCGGTCCAACGCGCCAGCAGGCGCCGACGCTCGGCCGACGAGCCATACTTGGCGAAGTCGTAGTCGATCAGCTTCACCTTGGAGAGGTCGGGCGAGAACTGCGACGCCGGCACCTTGGCGTGGCTCGGCTGCTGATAGCTCTCGCCTTTCTCGGCCAGTGCCTGGCCTTCGGGCGACAGGGCGAAGTCGTAGAACCGGCGGGCATTGGCAAGGTTGCGCGCGCCGTCGACAATCGACATCGAGCCGATCTCGTAGCCCGTGCCCTCGCAGGGCGCCACGCCTTCAACCGGGAAGCCGCGCTTCTTGTTCATGGCGCCGTCATGCAGGAAGGTGAGGGCGATCAAGGTCTCGCCGCGCGCCGCCGCCATGCCGGGAGCGGGCCCCTGCTTGGTGTACTGGTTGATGCTGCCGTGGAGCGCCTTCAGATACTGGAAGGCCTTGTCCTCGCCCATCAGCTGCACCAGCGTGGCGATGATGGTGTAGGCGGTGCCCGAGCTGAACGGGTTGGCCGACTGAATCTCGCCCTTGTACTCGGGCTTCAGAAGGTCCGCCCAGCACGCGGGCGGCTTGAGCCCTTTCTTGGCTAGCCCCTCTTTGTTGTACACGAAACCGATCGCACCCATGTAGATGCCGGTCGTGCGCCCGCCCGACCGCTTCCACTGCTCCTGAGCCCAAGGATGAAGATCCTTGATCGCCGCCGACTCATAGCGCGCCGTCAGCTTTTCCTCTGCTGCCTGCAAATGCGGGTCACCCGTGCCGCCCCACCAGATGTCGCCCTTGGGATTGTCCTTCTCGGCGCGGATCTGCGCGTAGGTCTCGCCTGTGCCCTTGCGCGTGAAGGCGACGTCGACGCCGGTCCGCTTCGCGAACTCGGTCTGCATCACCTGACACCATTCCTGGTTGGCGGTGCAGTAGATGTTCAGCTTGCCCTGCGCCGCCGCCGGTGCCGCCGCCAGCACTGCCATCGCTCCCACTGCCCATGCCCCAACGCGCATCGCCCGCCTCCCCGGAGTTCACTTCCGGGGACGGAGTATCGCCGCGTTGACGGGTCGCCGTCGAGCCGATTGACGTCAGTTCGGCAGGGACAAGTCCGCCTGCGCGAAGGCGGCGGCTCCCGGCACCTGGGCAGTCACCTGTTCCTCGACCATCAGCTGCGCCACGGCAAGGAAGTGAACCAGTTCGGGATCGTTCAGACGCTCGGCTTCGGCCACGAGGTCGCGCAGGCCGTGCCACAGGCGAAACAGCGTCGTCGCCCGTTCGCGCTTGCCCAGCCGACGGCGGCGGGGCCGCTTCGGCGCCGCGCCCTGTATTGGCGCAATGGCCGCTTCCGGCGTTGCCGGCATGTCCTTGTCGCTCATGTCGCCTCCCCACTTCTCTCGTTCGTTCGGCCGCCGCATCCGCGCGCCGGCAAGTGAGCCGACGCGCGGATGGGCCGATGGCACCGTCTTCCCCAGATCGCCCCGCCGATCCGTCCGCGCGGTCCCCACGACCGTCGGACGAAGCGGCGACGCTATTGCGGTGCCGTTGTCGGGCGCCCCTCGCCCTATCTCAGTTCACCTCCGTGCGGCCCGGACGGGCCGGCCGGTCGAGCCACGGCTCGGGCCGCAGCGTCAGGAGCTCGGGCGTCGGTACCGCCTCAGGCGTCGCCGCCGGATCGACCGGCCGGGCCAGCGCCACGTACCCGCGATCATCCTCATCTGCCGCTGTGTCGAGACGGCGCCAGCCGAGCCGCTCCCACGCCGCCACATCGCGCGGCGGCGCCTGGGTATAAAGCATGCGGCAGCCGCGTCGCTCGGCCAGCTGGCGGCACTGCTCAAGCAGCTGGCGGGCGATGCCGCGCCCGCGATGCCGCTGAACGACACTGATCCGCTCCGGCATCGCGAAAGACTGGAACCAGCGCAGTCGAACAGCGCCCACGGGCTCGCTACCGACCAGCGCGAGGATATGCGTCGCACCGAAATCGTGGCCGTCGAACTCCTCGCTGTACGGGATGTCCTGCTCGCCAATGAAGCAAGCGGCGCAGACCGCGAAGGCCTGCAGCGACTCCTCCATGGTCATTGCGACCTTGGTCGCCACTGGCCCTTCCTCGACGTGGATCGTTGCGTTGGTACCCATCTGGTTGCCCTCGACTCTTCCCCGTGAGTTCAGTGCGCCCGCCGCTCGACGTGCGGCAGGTGCGGATTGGTGGGCGCCCGGGCCTGCGACAGCTCCAGGATGCCGGGCTCGTCGAGACGACCTTCGGGCCGGTTCAGGACCAACGGCGGCAGATCGATGGCCGGCGGCGCGGCCACCGGCTCGAGATCGCACACGATCGAGTAGTACTCGTGATCCGAAAAATGGAAGACCCGGTCATCGACGCGACGAAACCCGTCCCGCTCGAAGATCGGGAAGTTGCGCAGCTGAACGTGGCCGTAGGCCTTGGTGTAACCCTTGCGGCGCGCCAGATCCTTGGAGAAGTGCAGGAGGTCGATGAAGCGGCCGGCCGAACGATACGGCTTCAGGATGACCGCGCGCTCCAGCTTGCAGAACGAATGGAACCAGCGCACCCGCATCCAGCCGGCGGGCTCGCCGTCGACCAGCATCAGTATGTGGGTGCCGGTATAGTCGTTGCCGTCGAATTCCTCGAAGTACGGGCAATGCTGCTCGCCCATGAAGACGGCTGCGCGGAGCGCGTAGCACATCATCAGCTCGTCGGAGCTCGCCGCCACCTTGATCTCGACGACCGGCTCGCACGCCGGCATTGCCGCTTTGGTCGAAGGCATGATCAGGTCCCCACCCTCAGTTCGCCGTTCACATTCGCGAAGCACCGTTCCCCAGCCTTCACGACCGCGGCCCCCGCTCCCAGTTGCGCGAGCGCCTCGCTCACCGCCCCGGATGTCATGTGCTCGCCCCGACCAGCCCGGATCGCGGTCGCCGACACGTCGTCGCGTCGCATGATCCGCCAGGGATAGATCCAGCCGCACTCGTCGTAGATGTTGCGCACCGTCATGCCGCCGAAGTCGGTGCCGTGCAGGCCGTGCAACCGCTTGCCGGGATGGCGCCGCCTCACCTCGGCGATCACGCCCTGGAAGCCCCGCGCCTCGTAGATCTCCGGGTAGAAGGCGACCTCGACCTTGTCGGTGAGACCTGCCTCGGCGATCGCCACCTCGATCAGCGCCCGGCGCGTCGGCGGCGCAAGGAACATGCGACCCGTCGGGAAGTAGTCGACATTCACGTCGGCCTTCGCGGTGGTCGCCCAGATCTGGTAACCGCGGTCGAGCCGGGCTACCTCGATCTCGCCACTGCGAAACGCCTGCGCGAAAACCCGCGGCAGGATGGTCGGATGGATCACGACCTTCTCCAGGCCGCGCTCCTCGATCGCCCGACGCACGATGCCAAGGTGCGAGTTGTGGAAGGGATTGAAGGTCCCGAAATAGACACCGACTCCGCCCTTGGGCGCGACCAGCGAGCGGATGTCCGACAGCAGACCAACGCCGAAAACCAGGGCGCCCAGCGACAGGCCCACCACCAGGAAGAGTTCGCGGGCGAACGGCACACCAGCCGTTCCCAGCGCCGTCAGAACAGTATTGACCGACAGCCCGACCAGAACGTTGCGGTTCATGTCGCCCACGCCGCGCTGGAACAGGAATGCGCCCACATACTGCGCGCCCTGCGAGGCCAGCGACGTTACCAGCGCGGCGGTCCCCACACCGCCCACGGAGGCCACACCGGTTTGATCCAGCGCTCCGCCCCACCACATCACCCCGAACACAACGAGATTGAACACGTACTGCGGAATGAATCGGCACCGCCTGCCCGCGGTCACGAAACCGAACCGGTTGTTGGTCCACACCTCCACCTGATTGCTCAGGCGGGCATAGCTCGGCAGAAATACCCCGATGAACAGTGCCACGCCGACCAATGTGGCGTTACCTGAACCGGTGTGCGCCAGCGCATAGCTCACGAACGTAATTGCACCGACCGCCGCCGCGAGCCGCGTGGACGGGCTGCGCAGATAGCGACGCACCCGCTCTCGCAGCGGAGGCTTAGTCGGAGTTTGTGACGACGCTTGCGACACCAGCTCACCCGATTCGACAGACACGCATCAACGACCGGCAATGCACCAGCGATTGATTGACAAACGAATCGGATAACCAGCTATGGGGCCGCTCCTGATGTCACACCTTAGAAAAAGGCGCTAACTCATTACAAATGAGATCAGAAACGGCGCTCGATAAACAACGCTGTAAGGTAAACCACGTAGGGTTTTCGAAGAAAACGTTTCCACAGGCCATTCATTGTATCGTTTGTTCCCATGAACACTCCGCAACCTAGACGCGGCCCCTCGACCAACATCCTCGGCGACTGGGACGATGTGCGTTACTTCCTCGCGGTCGCGAAGACCGGCAGCTTCAGCGCGGCCGCCGACTATCTCGACACCAAGCAGACGACGGTCGGCCGCCGCATCTCAGCGATGGAGCGGCGACTCGGCGCCAAGCTCTTCGATCGGCATCGTCACGGGATGGAGGTCACGCCAGCCGCGCGTGGCGTGCTGGCGCAAGCCGAACAGATGATGGGCAGCGCCGCGGCGATCGAACGGCACCTCGCCGGCCTCGACCGCGAGATGGCGGGCATCGTGCGCGTCACGGCGACGGAAGGCATCGCGGCGAACTGGCTTGTGCCGCGCCTCAACGAGCTGCGTCGCCTGCACCCAGACATCATTGTGCAGGTGATCTCCGGCGACCAGGTGCTGGACCTCGCCACCCGACAGGCCGACATCGCCATCCGCTTCGTGCGTCCGTCCGCCAACCAGCTGGTGGCGGCCAAGGTAGGCGCCACGGCCATGTCGGTTTTCGTCGCACAGAACTACGTCGAATCCTTCGGAATGCCGCAGACGCTGGAGAAGTTGAAGGACCACGACCTCATCGACCAGACCGTTCTGCACAATCTGCCGGTCATGCGCTCGTGGAGCGAGGTGATCGAGCAGTGCAACAGCGTGGTGCTGCGCACCAACTCGTCCTACGCCGCGATGGAGGCGGTACGGGTGGGCTACGGCCTCTCGGTGTTCCCCGACTACGCCATGAAGGCCAATCCGCTGCTGGCCGCCCCCATCGATCTCGGGATCAGCCGCGAGATCTTCCTGGTCTCGCACGAGGAGACCAACAAGGGCGCGCGCATCCGCACGGTGATCGACTTCCTGCGCGAACAGTTCCGCCGCGACGAGAAAGAGTGGTTCTCCGGTCTGCCGCCCGTGGCCCCGCCCAGCGCGCCAGTCGCGCCGCCCGCCGCCAACCAGCCCTGAGCCTCACATCGCGGCGAGCAGGCGGGCGTGCAGCGCGGCGACCGCCTCCCGGTCGCCGGGGCGCGGCGTCCAATTGAGGGACAGCCCGTCGTCGACCGCGCGCGGCAGAATGTGAATGTGGAAGTGCGGGACGCTCTGCGCCGCACCCGGACCATTGGCCTGGATCAGGTTGATCCCGCCGGGTGCGAGAACCACCTGCTGGGCGCGCGCCACGCGTTGCGCCGTTGCGGCGACCGCCGCCAGAACTGTCGACGGCAGCGCGTGGATCGTCGGCCAGTGACCCTTGGCCACCGCCAGCGCGTGACCGGGGTTCGCCGGATTGATGTCCATGAAGGCGATGGTGTCGGCGTCTTCCCAAAGCCTGAAACTCGGGATGCGGCCGGTGACGATGGCGCAAAAAACGCAGCCGTCTGCGACAGGGTAAGCAGTCATTGCGGGGTTCCCTCCTCCAGGCGACGGGTGAGCGCAGCCAGCCGCGCGAACGGCGGCTGGCCAGCGGGCAGGTCGAGCGACAGGCCGCGACGCGCAGCGCGCGCGAGCCCGCCGCGCCCGACACGATCGCGCAATGCCTCGACGATCCAATGCTCGGCCTGGCGATGACGGCGGATCGCGAGCCGCCCGTCTGCGTCCAACCAAGCCCGATGCGCCTCCAACGCCGCGTCCAGCGCGTCCAATCCCGTGCCGGTCCGCGCGGAGACCGCGACCGCCCGCCCCCGACCGTCACGATCGAGCGCCAGCGACAATGCGCCCGCGATATCGGCGAGCGCGCGGTCGGCCGCCGCACCAAGATCGGCCTTGGTGACGGCGACGACATCGGGAATCTCGACGATGCCGGCCTTCATGAACTGCAGAGAATCGCCGGAGGCCGGCTGGACGCAGAACAGCACGGTGTCCGCGAGCCCCGCGATCTCGGTCTCCGATTGCCCCACGCCCACCGTCTCGACCAGGAGTCGGTCGAACAGCGCGCGCATCGTCACCATGGCGGGCAAGGTGAGATCGGCCAGCCCGCCCAACCGGTCGCGCGCCGCCATGGAGCGCACGAACAGCCCCTCGTCGGCGCTATCGGACGCGAGCCGCACGCGATCCCCCAGCAACGCGCCCCCGCTGTCGCGCGAGGAGGGATCGACGGCAATGACTCCGACTCTGTCACCGGCGGCGCGCCACCGTCGGATCAGCGCGGCGCAGAGCGATGACTTGCCGACACCCGGCGGGCCGGTCACCCCAACCACATGGGCGCGCGGCGCGGCCCACGCCGCGTCGAGCAGCGCAAGCTGGGCCAGGCCATCGGGGTCGCGCTCCAGCGCCGCAAGCGCGGCGGCGAGCGCGCGCTTGCCGCCGGCACGAAGCGCCTCGAGCGGCATACCCCTACTCGGTCTTGAGCGATCCGCCGAGGGCCGCCTGCGCCGCAGCCAGACGGGCAATCGGCACGCGGTAGGGCGAGCAAGAGACGTAGTCGAGGCCCGCCTTGTGGCAGAAGAAGACCGACGCCGGATCGCCGCCATGCTCGCCGCAGATGCCGAGCTTCAGATCGGGCCGGCTGGCACGGCCGCGTTCGCGGGCGATCTCGATCAACTCGCCCACACCCTCGGTGTCGAGCGACGCAAAGGGATCGTGCTCGAAGATGCCGCGCTGCTGGTACCGCTCCAGGAAAGACGCCGAATCGTCGCGGCTGAGGCCGAACGTCGTCTGGGTAAGGTCATTGGTGCCGAAGCTGAAGAACTCGGCGGCTCGGGCGATATCGCCGGCGCGCAGCGCTGCGCGCGGCAACTCGATCATGGTGCCCACCAGGTAGTCGAGCTTCTGGCCCGACATCTGCGACACCTCGGCCGCGACCTGATCCACCACCGCCTTCATCAGCTCGAACTCGCGCGCCGTCGCGACCAGAGGGATCATGATCTCGGGCACCACCGTGGCGCCCCGGCTCTTCTGAACCTCGGCGACGGCCCGAAAGATCGCCCGCGCCTGCATTTCGTAGATCTCGGGATAGGAGATACCGAGCCGCACCCCGCGATGGCCCAACATGGGATTAAACTCGTGCAGCTTGGCGGCTCGCGCCTCGACCTCCTGCGCCGACACCCCGAGATCCTTCGCGACCTCCGCCATCTCCGCGTGCGTCTTGGGCAGGAATTCATGCAGCGGCGGATCGAGTAGCCGGATAGTGACCGGCAGGCCGGCCATGATCCCGAATAGCTCGACAAAATCCTTTGTCTGCATTGGCTCGATCTTGGCGAGCGCCGCACGCCGGCTTTTCTCGTCGTCGGCCAGGATCATCTCGCGGACCGCCACGATGCGGTCGCCGTCGAAGAACATGTGCTCGGTGCGGCAGAGCCCGATTCCCTCGGCGCCGAACTTGCGCGCCTGCGCGGCGTCGGCTGGCGTCTCGGCATTGGTGCGCACCTGCAGCGTGCGCACCTCGTCGGCCCAGGCCATCAGCTCTACGAAATCGCCGCTCAGATCCGGCTGCACCGTCGGCACGACGCCCAGCATGATCTCGCCGGTACTGCCGTCGAGCGTGATCGCTTCACCCGCGCGCACCGTGGTGCCGCGCACGCTCAGCGTGCCGTTGGAAGAGTCGATACGCACATCGCCCGCACCCGCGACGCAGGGTTTGCCCATGCCCCGCGCGACGACCGCGGCGTGGCTGGTCATGCCGCCGGTCGAGGTAAGGATGCCTTCGGCGGCGTGCATGCCATGGATGTCTTCCGGGCTGGTCTCGCGGCGCACCAGAACCACCTTCTCGCCACCGCGCGCGCGCTTCTCGGCCTCGTCGGCGCTGAACACGATGATACCCGACGCCGCGCCGGGCGACGCTGGCAGACCCTTGGCGATGACCTTGCGGGCGGCTTTGGGATCGAGCGTGGGGTGCAGCAGCTGGTCGAGTGAGGACGGGACGATCCGCGCCACCGCCTCGCGGCGGTCCACAAGACCCTCGCGCACCATGTCGACGGCGATACGCAGGGCTGCCTTGGCCGTGCGCTTGCCGTTGCGCGTCTGGAGCATGTAGAGCTTGCCGCGCTGAACGGTGAACTCGATATCCTGCATGTCGCGATAGTGCCGCTCCAGCCGGTCTCGGATTGCCGCGAGCTCGCCGAACACAGTCGGCATCGTCTCTTCCATTGATGCCGCATCCGACTTCTGCGCGAGCTTGCCCGCGACCGTGAGCTGCTGCGGCGTCCGGATGCCGGCCACCACGTCCTCGCCCTGCGCATTGACGAGATACTCGCCGTAGAAGCGGTTCTCGCCGGTCGAGGGATCACGGGTGAAGGCAACGCCGGTGGCGCAATCCTCACCCATGTTGCCGAACACCATCGCCTGCACGTTGACCGCGGTGCCCCATTCTTCGGGGATGGAATGCAGGCGGCGATAGGTGATCGCGCGCTGGTTCATCCACGAGCTGAACACCGCGCCGATCGCTCCCCAAAGCTGCTCTCGCGGCTCCTGCGGGAAGGGCTTGCCGGTGCGCTTCTCGACTAGCTTCTTGTAGGCCGCGACCACAGCGCGCCAGTCCTCGGCCTTGAGCTCGGTATCGAGCTGGACGCCGAGATCCTCCTTGCGCAGCTCCAACACCTCCTCGAAGTGGTGGTGGTCGACGTCGAGGACCACGTTGGAGAACATCTGGATGAAGCGGCGAAAGCTGTCCCACGCGAAGCGCTCGTCGCCCGACGATCGGGCAAGCCCGATCACCGTGCGATCGTTCAGTCCGAGATTGAGAACGGTGTCCATCATGCCCGGCATCGAGGCGCGCGCGCCGGATCGCACCGACACCAGCAGCGGCGAGTCGGCATCGCCGAACCGCACGCCGACGATCCGCTCGATGGCCACCAGCGCCGCATCGACCTGCCCCGCGAGTTCGGCGGGATAGCGCCGATCGTCGTCGTAGTAGGCGGTGCAGACCTCGGTGGTGATCGTGAAGCCCGGCGGGACGGGCAAGCCGAGGCTCGACATCTCGGCCAGGTTGGCGCCCTTGCCGCCCAGGAGATTGCGCATCTCCGCCCGGCCTTCCGCCGCGCCGCCCCCGAACCCGTACACCCACTTGGCCATCGTCAGCCCTCGATCTTCGAAAAATCCGCCACCCGACGGGTGACCGCGCCTATCTGGTCGAGAAGTTTGAGCCGGTTGAGGCGCAATTCCGGCCGGTTCGCCACATTCACCTGGACGCGATCGAAAAACGCGTCGATCGGGGCACGCAAGCCGGACAGAACGCGCATCGCGCCGACGAAGTCCTCCCGCTGCAGGACGGAATCGAGTGCCCCGAGCGTCTCCGCAAGCGACGCTCCCAGCGCCTTCTCCTCGGCCGCCTCGAAGAGTCCGCTATCGGCCGCGCCGACGAGCGAGGTCGCCAGTGCCTTGTCCTTCTTGCACTCGGCCGCCACGATGCTGGCCGCGCGGGTGTAGCCAGCGAGCAGATTTCGGCCCTCCTCGGTCGCGAGGAATGCCTGGACAGCGCCGACCCGCGCCATCACCCGCACCAGATCGTCATCCGCACCCGCCGCGAAGACCGAGTCGACCACGTCGTGCCGCACGCCACTCTCGCGCGCCTGGACCTTCAGACGCTCCGCGAAGAAATCGAGCAAGTCGCCGGTGCCCGCGAAGCGGCCAAGCGGAAGGCGTAGCCTGTTCTCGAGCACAAGGCGGATCACCCCCAACGCCGCGCGACGCAGCGCGAAGGGATCGCGCGAGCCGGTGGGCTTCTCCCCCACGGACCAGAACGAGGTCAGGATCTCGAGCTTGTCGGCCAGGGCGAGCGCCACCGAGACGGGCGTAGTGGGGCAGCGGTCGGCCGCCCCGGCCGGCGCATAGTGGTCCGCGATCGCCGTCGCGACGGCCTCTGGCAAACCCTCGTGGCGGGCGTAGTAGGCGCCCATCGTTCCCTGCAGTTCAGGGAACTCCCCGACCATGCCGGAGACCAGATCGGCCTTGGCCAATCGAGCGGCGCGCTCGACGGTCGCGCGATCGGTTCCAGGGACGAACGCGGCAAGCTCACCCGCGAGCGTCGCGATCCGCGCCACTCGATCCGCCACCGTGCCGAGCTTGGCATGGAAGACGATCTCCGCGAGCGCCGGCAACCGCGCTTCGAGCGTCGTCTTGCGATCCTGGTCCCAGAAGAACTTGGCGTCGGCGAGGCGCGCCCGCAGCACACGCTCGTTGCCATCGACGATGGCGGCTCCGCCATCGCGCGCCTCGGTATTGGCGACCACCACAAACCTGTCGGCGAGTTGTCCGTCCGCCGTCTCGGTCGCGAAATAGCGTTGGTGCGCGCGCATGGCCGTTACCAGCACTTCGGGCGGGACGTCCATGAATTGCGGATCGATACGACCCAACAGCGCGACCGGCCAGTCGACCAGGCCAGCCACCTCGTCGAGCAGGCCCGTGTCCGCGCGGAGCCGCACCCCAGCCGCGGCGCAAAGCGCGGCGGCCTTCTCCTGGATTGCGCGCTTGCGCTCCTCGGGGTCGAGCAGCACTCGGGCGGCCCGCAGCTTCGCCGTATAGTCGGCGAACGACGCGACTTCGATCGGGCCGGCCGCAAGAAAACGATGGCCGCGCGTGACGTTGCCGTAGGGGATCGGCGCCATGCCGCCGCCCGGATCGAACGCACCAGCGAGCGTCGCGCCGTCGAACAGCGCCACGATTGACTGCAACGGCCGCACCCAGTGTCGCGTGCCGCTGCCCCACTTCATCGACTTGGGCCAGGGCAGCGCAGCCAGCGCGGCATCGAGGATCGCCGGCAAAGCGAGCGCCGTCGGTCCACCGGGTTTGCGGATGACGGCGAACCAGAAGATGCCCTTGCCCGTATCGCGCTGCTCCGCCTGATCGAGGGAGGAGAGACCCGCCCCCTTCAGGAAGCCCTGGATCGCCTGGTCAGGAGCGCCGACGCGCGGCCCGCGCTTTTCCTCGCTGGTGTCCGCGCGCACCGCGGGCAGCCCATCAACGACGAGTGCCAGCCGGCGCGGCGTCGCGAAGGCGCGTGCCGACGTGAAGGATAGTCCCGCGCCCTTCAAGCCATCACCCACGAGCCGCGCAAGGTCGGCCGCGGCCCGCGCCTGCATGCGGGCGGGAATCTCCTCGGACACCAGCTCCAGCAGAAGCTCGGCCATGGTCAGGCCGCCTTCTGGGTCACGAGCCACGCCTCGCAGCACGCCTTGGCAAGTGTCCGCACCCGCAGGATATAGCTCTGGCGTTCCGCCACGCTGATCGCACCGCGCGCGTCGAGCAGATTGAAGGCGTGGCTTGCCGTGATGCACTGCTCGTACGCCGGCAGCGGCAGTCCGAGCCCAACCAGCCGAAGGCTCTCGCCCTCGGCGTCGGCGAAGTGTCGCGCCAGTAGCGCGGTGTCGGCATGCTCGAAATTGTAGGCGGACTGCTCGCGCTCGTTCTGCAGGAACACATCGCCGTAGGTCAGCGGCACGTCCGAGTCGGGGCGGTTGAAGGGCAGTTCGTAGACGGTTTTCTTGTCGAAGAGATACATGGCGATGCGCTCGAGCCCATAGGTGATCTCGCCCGCCACCAGATCGACCTCGATACCGCCCACCTGCTGGAAATAGGTGAACTGCGTGATCTCCATGCCATCGCACCAGACTTCCCAGCCCAACCCCCAGGCGCCGAGCGTCGGGCTCTCCCAGTCATCCTCGACGAAACGGATGTCGTGCAGCGATGTATCGATGCCGATCGCGTCGAGCGAACCGAGATAGCGTTCGAGGATGTCGGGCGGCGACGGCTTCAGGATGGCCTGGAATTGGTAGTAGTGCTGTAGCCGGTTCGGGTTCTCCCCATAGCGCCCGTCTTTCGGCCGACGCGAGGGCTGCACATAGGCGGCGCGCCACGGGTTGGGTCCGAGCGCGCGCAACGTCGTGGCGGTATGGAAGGTTCCCGCCCCCATCTCCTTGTCGAACGGCTGCAGGATCACACAGCCTTGCCGTGCCCAGTATTCCTGCAGGATCAGGATCAGTTCCTGAAAGCACTGCGGCTTGGCGCGCGCCGGTGAGGGGTCGGACAACGGGGTCCCCGAAGCTGGAAGGCCAATTATTTCCGCGACTTAAGCCGATTTGTGCGGTGCGGCAAAATAGGTAGGGGCCCACCCCGGGTCAAGCGGCGGCCGCGCTCACCGACGCGGGCAATCGCCGCGCCCGCAGGCCGCGCCGCCCGCCGACACATAGGCGCCGCAGGCGGTGCAGGCCTCGGTTTCGGCGACCACCTTCTTGCGGCCCCAGCCGCCAGTGCCCGGGCCCTTGTTGCGCGGCGGATCGGCGGGCTTTGCGGAACCCGGCCCCTGGACGCGGCGCAACCAGGCGCGCAGCGTCAGCCATGCCGTGGCGGCGGCGAACAGCACCAGCACGATTTTCAGCAGCATGCCCATGGCGCCCGTTGTGCGGGCCGCGCCCCGGCGGGTCAAGCGGCCACCTCGCCAAGGCCGCCGGTGCGGGTTATTGGTCGGGCAATGGACGAGACCTACGATCTATTCGTCGTCGGCGGCGGCATCAACGGCGCCGGCATCGCCTGCGACGCCGCCGGCCGTGGATTGAAGGTTGGGCTCTGCGAGATGAACGATTTCGCGAGCGCGACATCCTCAGCCTCGACCAAGCTGATCCATGGCGGCCTGCGCTATCTCGAACACTACGAGTTCCGGCTGGTGCGCGAGGCGCTGCAGGAACGGGAGGTGCTTCTCGCCAAGGCCCCTCACCTCAGCTGGCCGCTTCGCTTCGTGCTGCCGCACGAGCCGCACTTGCGCCCACGCTGGCTGCTGCGGCTCGGCTTGTTCCTCTACGACCATCTCGACCTGCGGATGGAGCTGCCGAAATCGCAGTCCGTCGAGCTCGGTCGCTCACCTTTCGGCCGCGGCCTCAAGCCCACGTTCAAGAAGGGTTTCGTTTACTCCGATGCGTGGGTCGACGACGCCCGGATGGTGATCGCCAACCTGAAGTCCGCGCGCAACATGGGGGCCACCATACTGTCGCGCACGCGCTGTCTGTCGGCGGCGCGGACCGCCCAAGGGACCGACTGGACGATCGAATTGGAGCATCGCGGTCAGCGCCGGCGCGTCGGTGCGCGTGGGTTGGTCAATGCGTCGGGTCCCTGGGTCAAGAGTTTCCTCGATGGCGCGAGCCCGGTCCGGACGCAAAAGAGAGTCCGACTAGTCAAGGGCAGCCACGTCGTCGTGCCGCGGCTGCATGACGGCGATCACGCCTTCATCCTGCAAAACGACGACAATCGCATTGTCTTCGTGATTCCCTACGAGCGCGATTTCAGCCTGATCGGCACCACCGACATCGCCGTCGAGGACGGCACCGCGCCGGTCTGCTCGCCCGAAGAAGTCGCCTATCTCTGCGACATCGCCGGCCACTACATGGACAAGCCGGTGCGACCACAGGACGTGGTGTGGACCTACTCCGGCGTGCGCCCGCTGTTCGACGATGGCGACGACGATCCCTCGGCGGTCACTCGCGACTATGTGCTGGAGATCGACGGCGCCGTCGGGACGGCGCCCTTGCTTTCGGTGTTCGGCGGCAAGATCACGACCTTCCGGCGCTTGGCCGAACATGCGCTCGAGGATCTCAAGCCGCACTTCCGCGCCATGGGCGGGGCCTGGACCTCGGGCAAGACTCTGGCGGACGGGGAGCTCGCGCTGGCCGACACCTTTGAGGCGGCCTTCGATCGCTTTGTCGAGGGCGTACAGGCGCTCCGGCCGGAGCTGCCGGCGGGACTGGTACGCGCGCTGTGTCGACGGCACGGCACCGGCGTCGATGCCCTGCTGGCAGGCGTTCGCGGTGTCGCCGATCTCGGTCGGCATTTCGGGGGCCATCTCTACGAGCGCGAGGCGCGCTACCTGATGGCCGAGGAATGGGCTCAGGAGGCCGAAGACATCCTGTGGCGGCGCACCAAGGAAGGGCTGCATCTGAGCGGCGCCCAGCGTGCCGCCTTTGGCGAGTGGATGTCCGGCCAGCCACGCAACTTTACATGACTTTACCTGGCAGCCTGGGCACGTTCGGGCCCGCCGGCGCGTAAACTTCTTGTCCCCGGCGTTGGGGACCCCTGCCAATCCCGCTGCCGATCGGAGGATCCGATGACCAAGACTTGCTTCGCCGCCCTGCCGGCGCTCACGCTTGCCGCCCTGCTCGCCAGCGTGGCCATTCCGACCCACGCCCAGACCGCCGTGCCTGATGCCTTGCTTTCGGAGATGGACATCGTCGAGGAGGACACGCTGCTGGCCCAAGCCGCGCCGACCGGCGCACCAGCCCGCACGGTCAACCTCCGCGACATGTGCAAGGAGCGCGTCGCGCGCAGCACCGGCCGCCGCGCCTATCTGAAAGCGAGGCTCGACCTCAAGCCGGAGCAGATGACCGCATGGTCGGCGTTCGAGAAGGCGGCCGAAGAGGCGACCGCCAAGCAGAGTGCGCGGTGCGGGACACTCTCGGCGGAGGTGGCGCTGCTCATGCCGTTCGCCGATCGCCTGAACATGCGCGAGGCCGCAATGAAGGCGCGGTTGGAGGCGACGCAGGCCGTGAAGCCCAGCCTGCTGGCACTTTACGGCGCGCTCAACGCCGAACAGAAAGCCGTGCTCGATCGCCCCATGGGCGGCGGTGCGCAGATGGGTGGGCAGCGGATGGGGCCGCCGATGGGTGGCGCGCCGCACCAGCAGGGCGGTCAGCGCCAGTAACGCCTACCAGTCACTGGAGCGGACGAGCTTCATCAGCTCGTCCGCCATCGTGAGCGCCGTCAAGACGCCGGTCTTGGGATTGTCCGGCATGGCGCGGCCCAGCCGCTCCAGGCGGATTTCGCCAGAATCACCCAGGACCTCGAGCTTGCTCGCGTTGGTGCCGGGCGGCAGCGTCGGATCGGCCACCAGCTCGATCTCGGTTCGCTCCAGACCCGCGCCGCACAGCGCCACCGTCACGGCGAGATTGGCGTTCTTTGGGTAGAGGCGGCCGGCATCGGCCGGCTTGCCACGGAAGATCACGGTCGGCGTCTTGATCGCCGGCAGATCGAACTCGGTCTCGGCCGGTGTACCGCTCCAGGCATGTGGCGGTTTGATCGAGATGTACTTCACCTTGTCCAGGCGGCCGAGCCGCATCGCCAGCAGCCCGTCCAGTCCCGCGATGGCGCCCGAAGGCAGGCGCAGCCGCGCGCCGCTCTCTTCGGCCGCCTTGATGTGACGCTTCCACAGCTTGGGATCACCGTAGGCACCGGTCGCGATCACCATAAGATCGATGCCCTTGGCCAGGATGGTCTCGCCCCAGTCGCGCACCGCCTGCTGGCTCGCCGCCTCGACCACGATATCGGGCTTGAGCTTGAGCAGCGACTTCAGGTCCTCGACGACCGCGATTTTCCGGCCGACTGCCTTCCGGGTCTCCTTGGCGCGCCCAGGCCGCACCAGCACCCCCACGACGTCGATCGGCGGCTTCTTGTCGGCGAAGACCTCAAGCAGGGTCCGCCCGATCGCGCCGAAGCCGATCACCGCGATCTTGAGACGCTTTTTCTTCGCCATCGCCCGCTCCCCGACCTGCCGATTGGCCGGGACTCTAGCTGCCGACTGGCGGTCTTGCGACCCCCGGGAGCGGTCGCTATAACCCCGCCTCCCCGAGCGGCCGGCGTGGCTTTCCTGACGGAGTGTAGCTCAGCCTGGTAGAGCACTAGCTTCGGGAGCTAGGGGCCGGAGGTTCGAATCCTCTCACTCCGACCAATAAACACGGGGCCTTTGGGGCTTCCCTTCGGGGAAGCCCCTTTTGCGTAAGGAACTCCCGTAAGGAAGCCGAAACTAGCCCCGAACGCAAAAAAGCGCCCGCACGACCGGCGAACCGGTGGGGCGGGCGCGATAGTTTGGGAGGAAACAGCCACGCGGCCTATGACGCCTTCGCCGGGCTGGCTGTAAATTCGCGCGCAATAGTGACCCCCTGAGGGGAGGTTTTCGCGTCCAATAATGACCCCCTTCTAACGCTGTGTGTCAGCGTCCCTTCCTTTTGGGGCGCTGCGCTACGGGCGCGGGTCCCTCCTATGCACTACGTGGATAAGCCCATTCCTGCCCCCCCAGAGGGGTCGGAATTGGACGCGAAAAGGGGGTCACGATTGGAAGCGATTTGACAGATCGGCGGCCTCGTCTACATCGGCACGCTCGAGGGCCGCGCGATTCTGGGCACTCTGATTGTGACGCTACTTGTGGCCGGGCAAATCCACAAACGCCAGCCCTTCTCGCGACTGACGGGCCTCTGCCATCTTCCCTGGCTCGCCCTCTTGCCCTGGCTTGTCGATCGCCTGCTGTCCACTCACGCGCTTTCAGCGTTCACGGTGTGGTTGGGGTACGTCGCGATCGTCATCGCGATCAGCCTTGTGTTCGACGGACTCGACGTCTGGCGCTACGCCCGTGGCGATCGCCGCTTCGCCTGGTCCCGATCCGGACCATCGCCGACGCCCTGAGCCGGGACGAGCGGCATCGCAGGCTACCCGAGCAGCCCCCGCGCGAGCCCGAAGCAGCCGGTTGCGAACAGAATGACGAGCGCCACATTGCGGTAAATGGCTTCGCTTGCCAGCCCTGCGAACAGGCGGCTGCCGATCCACGCGCCAACCACCATTGCGGGGAACAGCACCACAGCGCGCAGGAGAGCCTCAGGGCCGGCGACGCGGGTGGCAAGAACAATCACGATCAACAGGAATTGGGTCAGGAAGTAGTAGGTGACGATGTTGGCGCGGTGGATGTGTGGAGGATCGCGGCGCGACAGAAGATAGAGCAGCACGGGCGGGCCGCCGACGCTGGTCGTCGCCATCATCGCGCCGGACACCGCGCCGACCGCGGCGGATACCTTCGCCGAACGTGGACCAGGCCAGGTCCAGCCGCTCCACATGGCGAGCACGAACAGAACCACGATGCCGGACACCGCGGTCACGATCAGCGCCTTGTCGACGCTCGCGAGCAACCAGACGCCCGCCGGCATGGCGGCGCAGGCCGCGAGGCTCATCGGCTTCAGCGTCGCCCAATCGGCGTAGCGACGCACCTGCGGGAAGAGCTGAAGCGAGACGGCGAGTTCGATCGCGACCACGGTCACCACCATGTCGGCCGAGCCGAACAGGATGGCGAAGATCGGCGCCATCAGCATCGCCGAGCCGAAGCCCGCGAAGCCGCGCATCAGACCGGCGACGATCACGACGAGCAGCGGGATCGTGACCCCGGTCTCGACGAACAGCGCGGCGATCCAGCCGCCGGCGTCGGCCAGCATGCTCACCGCGCGAAGGCGCCCTTGCCCTCGCCGGTCGACACGCGCAGGCGGCGCATACCACGCAGCCAGCGGTCCTGATCTCCCGCCTTGCGCTTCACGTAGTCCGCGACGACGGGGTGCGGCAGGATCAGGAACGTTTCCGCGTCCATCGCGCGGATGACGCATTCGGCCACCGCTTCGGCGCTCAGCACGCCGTCGATGCCGGCGGCGGTGGTCGGTGTGCCGCGGAGCATCGGTGTGTCGACGGCCTGCGGGCAGAGGACCGAGACCCGGATGCCACGGTCGCCGTACTGGATCGATAGATGCTCGGCCAGCGCCACCGCGGCATGCTTGGTGACACCATAGGGCGCCGACCCCATCGAGGCCAGCAACCCGGCAGCGCTTGCGGTGTTGAGCAAGTAGCCGGAACCGCGCGCCAGCATGCCGGGCACCAGCGCACGCGCGGCGTAGACATGCGCCATCACATGGACCGCCCAACTATCGGCCCAGGCGGCGTCGCTCGCGGCCTCATGGCCTGCCCGGCCGATGCCGGCGTTGGAGAAGAACACGTCGACCGGCCCATGCTTCTCTTCGGCGGCGGCAATGAGGCGCTTTACTTCCGCCTCCTGCGCGATGTCGCCTGCCACGGCCAGCGCGCCGATTGACCTGGCCACGGCCTCCAGCCGTGCCCCATCACGGTCCGCCACCACGACGCCGCGCGCGCCTTCCGCAGCGTAGCGTCGCGCGACCGCCTCGCCGATCCCGCCCGCCGCGCCCGTCACGACGCAGACCTTGTCCTTCACCCGCATGTTCTCTCCTCCCCGGATCTATCGTGGCGAGCGTCGCGCACGGCGGCAACCAGCCCGTTTCGCCAGCTCCACGCCGGCCTCACGGATGGCGCTGGAGGGACGTGCGCGCGGAGGGCTATGCTCTCGCCATGACCAAGGCGACCATCGTGGTGTTCGACGGGTTGCGGCCCGATCTCGTCCGCCCCGACCTCACTCCCAACCTGATGGCGCTCGCGCGCGCAGGGTGCCGCTTCCCGAACAGTCGCTGCGTGTTCCCGAGCGAGACCCGGGTGAACGCCGCGTCGCTTGCCGCCGGACGACCGCCGCAGTCTCACGGGCTTGTCGCAAACACGTTCCATCTCGCCGGCGCCTTTGCCGACCGTGCCGTGCGCACCTCAGAGATGGCGGACCTGGTCGTCGCGGAGCAGGCGCTCGGCGGCACGCTGCTGCAGGGGCCGATGCTGGGGGACCGCCTCGCGGCCGCCGGCCGGCGCTACGCGACGCTCTCGACGGGCTCCAGCGGCGGCAGCTGGTTGCTCAATCACCGCGCCGAGCGACATGGCCACCTCCGCTGGTCCGCGCACGGCGCGCAATGGTCCTCACCGGGTTCACGCTGGGAGGAGATCGCAGCGCGCTTCGGTCCGCCGCCCGCCGCCGCCAAACCTCAGTCGGCGCGCATGCGGCACATGACGGACATCTATCTCGATTATGTCTTGCCAACAGACGATCCGGATATCGCGGTGCTCTGGCTCGCCGAGCCCGACTACAGCTTCCACTACGCCGGCCTGGCGTCGCGCGAGGCGCGCGAGGGAATCGCCGAGGCCGACCGGTGTCTCGGCCGCATCGTCGATGCGCTGGGTCAGCGCCCAGACGCCGCTGATCGGGTGGTGGTCGCGGTGTCCGATCACGGCCATGTCCTCGTCGATCGGGAGATCGACCTGGTGGCGGCGTTCAGCGAGGCGGGTTTCAGCGCGGACAAGCGCGCCCAGGGTGAGGCGCTGGTCGGTCTGGCACCGGGTTCGCCCACGCTCGCGACACTCAGGCGCTCCGACCCCGGACTCCTCCGCGATCTCGCGGCGTGGCTCGGCGAACAACCCTGGTGCGGCCTGATCTTCACACCCGGTACGCCGGACGCGATCGAGGGCGTCGTGCCGGGCACGTTCGCCCGCGGCCTGGTCGGGGTCGAGCACGCGCGCGTGCCCGATCTCGTATTCACCTTGGCGGACGACGATCGTGATGGCGCGGCCGGGCTGGATGGGACGCGGTGGAACGATGGTCCGATCGGACAGGGTGCGGGCATGCATGGTGGCCTGCACGCCCGCGAGATGAACAACCTCCTGATCCTCGCGGGCGCCGGCGTGCGAGCCGGCGCGGTATCGGACCTGCCGGCTGGCATCCTCGACGTCCAGCCGACGCTCCTGCACTTGCTTGGCATGCCGTCCGGTGGCTGCAAGGGTCGGGTGTTGTCAGAGGCATTCCACGACGGGGCGACACCGGTCGCGGCGCGACGTTCGCTTTCCCTTAACCTTGGTCGCCGACGTCAGACGCTGAACCTCTCGTCCGTAGGCACCGCCCGCTATATCGACCGCGGAACGAGCGCGCTCGGCTAGTGCCGCCCTAAGTCCGCAGGAACGGTCGGTCGCCTTTCACCGTGACGCGATAGCCGAGCCGGCTGTGCGGAAAGTAGTCCCACATCGCGTGATGCATCGCCGCGCGATTGTCCCAGAAGGCGATCGCGTTCGGTGTCCAGGCGAAGCGGCAATGGAACTCCGGCGTCTCGCAGTGGCGGTAGAGCATCTCGAGTAACGCATCGCTCTCGGGCTTGCGCAGACCAACGATGCGCGTCGTGAAGTTGCGATTGACGAACAGCGCCTTACGGCCCGTCACGGGATGCGTGCGAACGACGGGATGTTCGGCGCGGGGAAATCCGCCCTCTTTCGCGGCATGACCGAAGCGGCCGCCATAGACCTGCGCGCCGTCATGTACCGCCACCAGCCCCTCGCACAGACGCTGGATCGGTGCCGAGAGCGTCTCGAAGGCGCGGTACATGTTGGCGAAGAGTGTGTTGCCGCCGCCATCCGGCGGCAGCCGCCTCATGTAGAGGATGCTGCCCAACGGGGGTTCGGCCTCGCAACTCACGTCGGAGTGCCACTCCTCTCCCGCCACGTACTTACTTTCCGCGTCCGCCTTGATGGTGAGGATCTCTGGATGTCCAGCCACCGCACCGGGGGAGGACGGATGAATGTGCAACTCGCCGAAGCGACGGCCGAACGCCTTGTGCTGGTCGTGGGTGAGTTCCTGATCGCGGAAGAAGATCACCAGGTTCTCCATCAACGCGTCATGGATCTCCTGGAACTGCTGATTGCCAAGCGGATGAGCCAGATCGACGCCGGAGATCTCCGCGCCGATGGCGGGCGTCAACTTGCGCACGACGATCGTCTCGTATTCCATGAGCAACCTCCGACGGTGAGAGAGTACGCGACTTGCCAGGTTCGAGCGACCCCATCCGTTTGCGCGCGGCCACTGCCGCCGATGCCACGTTGCTGGCCACCACCATCGCGGCGGCCTTCGCGCAGTATCGCGGGCGGCTGGTGCCGGAATCGGGAGCCTTCGGCGAAACCGAGGCGTCGATCGCGGCCGATCTGGCGGCCGGCACCGGCGCCATCCTGGCTGAAACGGACGCCGGATCAGTGGGCTGCGTGATGGTCCAAGAGCAGGAGGGCGACCTCTATTTCGGGCGTCTGTCGGTGCGACCCGAGGCGCGGGGACTCGGGGTGGCACGCCGACTGATCGAGGCGGTCGAAATCGAGGCCCGGCGCCGAGGCCTGGCTGGTGTCCGCCTCGGCGTCCGGATTGTGCTCACCGACAACCAACGCCTGTTCACCTCGCTCGGCTACATCGAGACCTCGCGCGACGCGCATCCCGGTTTCGACCATCCCACCTCGATCAACATGCGCAAGGCGTTGCCTCCGCGCCGGACTGCGCCATGATCGCGACCATGACCGCACGCCACCCTCTCACCGGGCCCAGCGTCTGGAACGGCCGCGATATGGCCCGCTCGACGCGCTCGATCCGCGCCTTTCCCGCGACCGCCGCCGACGCGCTCGACCGCGCCCTGCAGGTGGCGAAGGCGCGCGGCCTGGTCTGGTCACAGCTCACGCGGGACAACTTCGCGATCGAAGGCCTGCAGGGTCTGCTCGACGATATCCGGGGCGAACTCGAGGACGGGTCGGGCATCGTGAAGCTAACCGGCTTTCCGGTGGCGCGCTGGAGCGAGGACGATCTGCGCCTCGTCTATTTCGGACTCGGCACGCATCTCGGCACACCGGTCTTCCAGAACCGTTCCGGTGAATTGATGCGCGCGATCCGGGACGAAGGCGCGCATGTCGGCCGGACCTATGGCGAGGTGCGCGACCCCACGAAGGGCACGACCTTCCTCTCCTCCTATGCCCGCACGCTGACCAATGGCGGCCTGCGTTTCCACACCGACCGCACCGATGTCGTCGGCTTGCTGTGCGTGCGTCAGGCGCGGCGGGGCGGCGTCAGCCGGCTTGCGAGCACACCCGCCATCCACAATGCCCTGCTCGCCACCCGGCCCGACCTGCTGGACGTGCTGTTCGAGGACTTCTGGCGCAGCCGGCTCGGCGAGGAGTCGAGCGATCCCGCGACGGTCTATCGCTTGCCCATCTTCGGCCTGCGGGACGGCAAGTTCACCAGCCACTATTCGCTCACCTTCATCGAGGCGGCCGAGCTGGTGCCGGGGGTGCCGAAGATAACGGCGCCGCAGCGCGCCGCGATTGCTGCGCTGCAGGCGGCGGCCGAGGATCTCGCCTTCGACATGACGCTCGAACCGGGAGACCTTCAGCTCATCAACAGCCACGTCACCTATCATGGCCGCACCCCGTTCGAGGACGATTTCGACGCCGGCATGAACCGGCTGCTGCTGCGGCTGTGGCTCACCATGCCGGGAAATCGCGCGCTCCCCGTGGGCCACGAGGTCCTGTGGCGCGAGATTGAGGCCAACCGCCCGCGCGGCGGCATCATCCAGGGAGGAATTGCATGACGGCGACATCGCCCCTCACGGTCTATTGGCAGCCCGGTTGAACCAGCTGTCTGGGACTGAAGGAGTTCCTGTCGGTCCGTGAGATCGAGTTCAGATCGGTGAATGTGCTGGAGGACGCGGAGGGTCGCAACGACCTCGCGCGGCTCGGCGTTCGGTCGGTTCCCGTGCTGGCACGGGGCGAACGCTACATCTTCGCCCAGAGCCGGCGAGCGATCGTGGAGTTCCTCGGCCTCGACGACACGGCGCGGCAACTGCCGCCCGAAATCCTCACCGACCGCATCCTGCGCTTTCTGGATGTCGCGACCGCGATCCTGCCGCTGATGCCGGCAGCGCGTCTCGACACGTATGTGCCCGGCCGGCCGCGCAGCTACCGCGACCTCGCCTTCCATCTCTTTACGGTGGTCGATGCCTTCCTCGCCGCGACCGAAGGCAGGACATTGGTTCAAGCCATGTTCGCCGAGAAGCCACCGGCCAGCGCCGACATGACGGCGATCGTGGAGCACGGCGCGGAGGTGCGGCGGCGCTTCCTCGCCTGGCGCGATGCCGGCGGGCTCACCCGGACCCGCCCGCTCCCGACCTACTACGGCCCGCAGCCGCTCGGCGATCTGCTGGAGCGCACCGCCTGGCATTGCGGCCAGCATGTCCGGCAATGGGGACTGCTGCTCGAACGCGAGGGTGCCGCGCTCCCTGCCCCGCCGCTCAGCGAGGCCGAGATGGCCGACCTTCCTTTCCCCGCCAACGTCTGCGACGGCTAGAGTCCTTCCGAGCCGGCTGGAATCAGCCGACTACTCCGCCGCGATCTTGACCGGAGGTTCCGTGTCGCTGCGCTCTCTTGTGTAGCGGTCGTCGGGCGTCGCCAGCATGGCGCGATACCGCATCTCGGGGTGCGTCATGTGGGGCTTGGCGGGATCATGGGCAGGCTGCGGCAACGGCGGGCCGTCGTTGTGATACTTCGCGGGTGCCTTGAAGCGCGCGAGCTCCTCGGCCGTGATGCCGGCAAGCGCCACCACCTCCGGATCGATCCAGGCGCGGGCGTCGATCGCGGCCTTCGAGGTCGAGAGCTCAAGCGTCAGGTGCTCGGGGCCCGCGAAGTAGATCGACTTGCAGAAGCCATGATCGACCGGCCCGAACACCGGCACGCCACGCGAGCGGATGCGGTCGCGCATCGCGAGCAAGGCGCCATCGTCAGCAACGTTGAAGGCGACGTGCTGCATGGTCCCCGGCGCACAAGCGCCGCCGGGTGTGCCCGAATGAGAGACGCCAAGCTCTGTGCGCGTCCCCGCGATTTCGGGCGACTGGACGAAGGCGATTGACGCGGTGTCGGAGAGTTTCACGAAGCCATGCCAGGCGCCCTTCACGCCGTGCATCCAGTACAGTGCGACCAACTCGCAGCCCAGAACGTCGGTGAAGAACGCGATCTGGGTCTTGATGTCAGCGGTCGCGATCGCGAGGTGATGCAGCCCGTCGGGCTTCACGCGTGTGTCGGTCGGGGTCATCGGCGGCCTCACTGCTTCTTCACGTTCCAGAACACCGGCGCCGGCGCCTGGAGGTTCCCCGAGACGTTCTTGCGGCGCGCCGAGGGCAGGTTGAACTGGCCAAGGATTGCGTGAGTCGGGAACTCGGACACCCGGATCTGGACCGCCTCGGCGAGCCGCTTCTGCTCCGCCGGATCGGTCGACTTGGCGTACGCGGCGCGCAGCTCCTCGAGCTTTGCATCGCAGGGCCAGCCAAACGGTGCCTTGTCGCAGGCGCCACTCACAAAGGCCGACATGATGGGGTCGAGCACGTCGGCGGCCACCCAGGAGGTGAGGAAGGCGTGCCAGCCGCCGGCGTTCGGCGGCTCCTTGCGGGTGCGGCGCGACACCACCGTCTGCCAGTCCATCGCCTGCATATCGACCGTGAATCCGCCGCGCTCAAGCAAGGACTTGATGACGGGCGACTGGCGGCCGGTGTTGGTGTCGGTGGCAAACAGCAGGACGACCGGCGTGCCGTCGTAGCCCTCGGCCTTCAGGATCTCCTTCGACTTCGCGAAGTCAGATTGCAGCATGCCCTCGAAGCCCTTCTCGGTGCCGAGCGGCGTGCCGCAGATGAACAGCGCCTTGCATTCCTTCTGGTACTTCGGAATGCCCACGGCGGCGGCGAGGAAGTCCTTCTGGTTCAGTGCGTAGAGCGCCGCCTGCCGGATCTTCGGATTGTCGAACGGCTTGTGCAGCGTATTGAAGCGCAGGCTGTACTGGCTGCCGAGCGGATTGAAATCGACGATCTCGATATTGCGGTCCTTCTCCAGCAGCGAGAACAGCTCGAAGACGGGCTGCTCGATCATGTCGATCTCGCCGTTTAACAGCGCGTTCGTCGTGGTCTGGGCGTCGGGCATGGCGACCCACTCGACGCGGTCGACATGCACGACCTTGCCGCCGGCCAACCCCGAGGCCGGCTCGGACCGGGGCTTGTAGGCCTTGTTCTTGTCGTAGACCACGACCTGGCCGGGCCGCCACAGATCCTGGCGGAACACGAAGGGACCCGAGCCCACGAACTCCTTGATCTGGGTGTTGCCCGGCGTTGCGGCCACACGCGCAGGCATGATGAACGGCACGTTCGAGCTCGGCTTGCTGAGTGACGCGATCACCAGACCGTAAGGTTCCTTCAGCGTCAGCGTGAAGGTCCGCGCGTCGACCGCGGCGAGCTCCTTCGTATAGCTCATCAGGTTGATGCCCATCGCGTCGCGCGTCGCCCAACGCTTGATCGAGGCGATGCAGTCCTCGGAGGTGACCGGCGCGCCGTCGTGGAAGGCGAGCCCGTCACGCAGCCTAAACGTGTAGACCAGCTTGTCCGGGCTGACGCTCCAGCTCTCCAGCATCTGCGGCTGCGGCGTCAGATCCTTGTCCACGCCGAAGAGCGTGTCGTAGATCATGTAGCCGTGATTGCGCACGATGTAGGCGGTGGTCCAGATCGGATCGAGGATCTTGAGATCGGAGTGCTTCACCACCTTCAGCGTCTGAGCGCCCGCTGTCTGGGGCACGATCGAAGAAGCCGCGACCGCCACAGCCGCCGCCGCGAGCCGGAAGTGCCTGCCGAAGAAAGCCATCGTTCCCTCCCCTACCCGCCTTGACCGCGCGGCGGGCGACGCCGAATGATGGCCACGGAAAACGAGCGGGGGCAATGCATGATCGCGCGACCGAATTCGATCCGCAATGTGGCATGGGCCGTGCTTAGGGACGGCACCGCGCGCCGACACGTCTATCGCCGCGACGTCGACATCTTCCTCGACAATGGCCGGGTGACCGAGATCGCGCCAGCGGGTGCGCGGGCGACCGGGCCCGGCGAACAGGCTCTCGACGGCCGCGACATGCTCGTGATGCCCGGGCTGGTGAATATCCATTCTCATCCCAGCACCGAGCCCGGCTATCGCGGGGTGCGCGAGGATCACGGGGTGCCCGAGCACCAGATGACCGGACTGATGGAGCGACTGCAGGCCTTCAAGCTGGACGACGAGGGACGGCGAGCGGCGCTGCATCTCTCCTACAGCGAGATGATGCGCTGCGGCACGACCACGGCCTGCGATATCACCGTGCCGTTCGAGGGCTGGGTCGAGACGATGGCGGCGAGCGGTGTGCGCTTCTATGTGGCGCCCACCTTCGCGGAGTCGCGCTGGGGCATGAGCGCGCCGCAGACCGTCACATGGCCGTGGGACGAGGCGGCCGGGCGCGCGAGCTTCGCCAAGGCGCAGCGCACCATGGACGATGCCGACTCCCACAATTCCGGCCGGTTGAAGTCGATGGTCTTCCCGGCCCAGATCGACACGGTCGGCCGCGAGCTGTTCGTCGAGGCGCGCCAGCTCGCTCATCGGACGGGTCGCCCCTTCTCGACCCACATCGCCCAGTCGGTGGTCGAGGTCCGCGAAATGATCCGCCGGCACAACATGACACCGATCCAGTGGGCGGCAGAAATCGGGCTGCTCGCGCGCGATACCATCCTCGCACACTGCATCCTGCTCGATGACCACCCGCAGATCGCCTGGCACACCTCGAAGGATCTCGACCTGATGGCCGCCGCGGGCGTCTCGGTCGCGCATTGTCCGCAACCCTTCGCGCGCTACGGCCTCGCACTGAACCATTTCGGCCGCTACCGCGCCGCCGGTGTGAACATGGGCTTCGGCACGGACTGCGCGCCGCACAATCTCATTGAGGAAATGCGGCTTGCCATCCATTTCGGCCGCGCGATGAGCCGGCAGATCGGCAGCATCGATACCGCCAGCGCTTTCGAGGCCGCGACCTTCGGCGGGGCCGCCGCGCTCGGCCGCGATGATCTCGGCTATATCGGCCCCGGCGGTGCCGCCGACCTGGTTCTCGTGGCGCTCGATCACCCGCTGATGCAGCCGGCTCGCGACCCCTTGCGCTCGCTCGTGTTCCACGCCGCCGACCGCGCCGTCCGAACCGTGATGGTCGCGGGCGAGATTGTCTTCGACCAGGGCCAGCCGCTCACCCTCGATCCCGCCGGCGCGGCCGGTCGGCTCGCCGAGGCGCAGGCCCGCATGATGCGCGACACGACCCGGCACGACTATCGCGGCCGTCCGGGCGAGGAGATCGCGCCGACGTCGCTCCCGGTGTGTTGAAATCGTGTTGAAACGACCGGGAAGAATCGCGCTGGTTTTTTCGCCCACTCTCGACAGATCCGCGGCCGGCGCTTTGCCGCTGAAGCCCTTGGTCGGAAAGAGAATCCGGCGCGGGGATGTTTGCGCGGTTTCAACACTCAGATTCCCGCCTCGACATCCTATTGCCCTCCGCCCCCTATTCATCGCGTCATGCTCTGCATCGAGGCAGCTGACGCCCCTTTTCGCCACTGTCCGGCGTCAGGAGCACTGATACAGATTTGACGTCTTGAGGAAGAGAGGATTTCCGGCTCATCGTTAACCTGAGGGGAACGAGATGAGACAGAAAT
>Ga0194118_10000483_pt1 | contig 66860 bp, 61 predicted proteins | sample TA2MahsurfametaG_2_FD_148662 | JGI IMG/M metagenome (GOLD analysis project Ga0194118, IMG submission 148662) | Freshwater microbial communities from Lake Tanganyika, Tanzania - TA2015013 Mahale N5 surface | ecosystem: Environmental > Aquatic > Freshwater > Lake | place: Tanzania: Lake...
CTGCAGTAAGGCGTCGGGTCCACCGGCGAGGCGCACATAGCGGGCACCCACTTCGCTGGGAGGCAACTTGTGGAGATTCGCCGGGTTGCCGTCGTACCAACTCAGATACCGCTGGTACACGGCTTTCGAGTTGTGCACGAGGTCGCCGTAGTAGCCGCGCGTGTGCGTCGCGGCCAAGAACTCCTCCGGCAGCTCGAGGTGATCGGCGATCTCCAACGGTGTGAGCCCGTGGTTCGCGTGACGCATCGTCTGGTCGTGCATCCACCGATAGAGATCACGCTGCAACTGCAGGAACTGAATCGCATCGGCGTGTCCCCACTGGGGCCAGTTGTGCGAAGTGAACACGAGTTTCGTCCGACTACCGAACAGTTCGAGGGCTTGGTTGATGTACTTCGACCATTGCAGCGAGTTGCGAACCAGAGCACCGCGAATGGGGACGAGGTTGTGCATGGTGTGCGAGCAGTTCTCGGCCATGCACAACCAGCCACCGTCCGGGAAGAAGAAGTTCATCTCGGCCGGAGCCTCGGTCTCGGGAGTGAGTTGGAAGATGATGCGCACACCGTCGACCACTTTCTCCTCGCCGGTGCGCGTGATCTCCTCGGTGGGTGCGATGAGGCCGGGCGGGCCCATCGGGATCGACAAGCCGAGACCGCAATTCACGTGTCCACGCGGACCGGGCGGTAGCAGCGGGCCGAATTGATACAGCGCGCGTCGGCTCATGGCCGGCCCGGCGATCACGTTCTCGCCCACGGTCTCGGCGAGGAACCCTTCCGGTGCGATCACCCGACAGCGTCCGGCGTCGACGTCTTCCTGCGACGTCACACCGAGAACTCCGCCGAAGTGGTCGGCGTGCGAATGGGTGTAGATCACGGCCGTGACCGGTCGATGACCGAGATGTTTGGTGACGAGGTCGTACGACGCCCGGGCGGTGGCCTCGACTGTGAGCGGGTCGATCACGATCCAGCCAGTCGTTCCCTTGACGAACGTGATGTTGGAGATGTCGTATCCGCGCACCTGCCACACGCCTTCGGCCACTTCGAACAACCCGTGATGTGCGTTGAGTTGCGCGTGGCGCCACAGACTCGGATGAACGGTGTCGGGCGACTCGCCGTCGAGGAATCCGTATCGGCTCACGTCCGACGCGCGCCGTCCCTGTGAATCCTTGACGACCACGTCGTCCAATGACGCGATCCAACTACGACGAGCGCGATCGAAATCGGCCGGGTCGAGATCGAACGTCACCGAACGATTGGCGATGCGGGTGTGCTCGGTGGCGTCCTTGGGGGTATCGGGGCGCAAGGTGCTGTCGGTCATGGTTCCCTCCGATCGCGGTCTGGACGATCGTCGAGCAAAGTAACACGATCGCCCCGGTGTGCATCCGGGTCTCCTTCTTGGTGACGGCATAGGTTGGGTGGCGAAGGGAGTGTCATGACATCCGTCCCGATCTCGAACGAAGTCCGCAGCAATCTCCAGCGCCTCAACGTGGGGGCGGCGATCCTGCACGGTGTGCAGGCGATCGTCGTGATCGTCGCGGCCAACGACTTCAAGCTGCCGGTCACCACGTTCTTCCTCAACGATGCGCCGGGCAAGGGTCTCGACCCCACGCGACTCACTCAGCAGTTTGATGTGCGCATCGCATGGGGAATCTTCGGTTTCCTCGCGCTCTCGTGCCTCTTCCACGCGATCGCATCCATCGGGAAAGGCCGCACCGCCTATCTCGCCGAGTTGTCGGCAGGTCGCAATCGGTTCCGGTGGGTCGAGTACTCGCTGTCGTCCACACTCATGATCCTCATGATCGCGATGGTGTTCGGCATCACCGAGATCACCGCGCTCATCGGCATCGCGGGCGCGAATGTGTCGATGATCCTGTTCGGTTGGATCATGGAAGTGATCAACGAATCGGGCAAGCCGGTGTGGTTCATGCCGTTCTGGTTCGGGTGCATCGCGGGCATCGTGCCCTGGATCGCTCTGATCATCTACCTGTTCGGACCCGGCTCCGAAATGCCCAACTTCGTCTACGGCGTGTTCGTGAGCATCTTCATCTTCTTCAACCTGTTCGCGCTCAACCAGTGGTTGCAGTACAAGCAGGTGGGGAGGTGGCGCGATTACATCTTCGGCGAGCGCGTGTATTTGATCCTGAGCCTGTCGGCCAAGTCGGCTCTGGCGTGGCAGATCTTCGGCAACACACTCGCGGCCTGACCGCGCCGACGCGGACGAATCGAGAGTCGCTCAGGAGAGCGACGCCAAGAAACGGTTGATCGCGACGTTCGTCGGTTCGGGATGCGTGAGATTGGCGGCGTGCGTTCCGCCGGCCACCACCACGAGTTCGGCCGGGCCTCCCAAACCATCGCGCAACGTCTCGGCCTTCGAGACCGGAATGGCCGCGTCGTTGTCGCCGTGGATGATGAGCGACGGAGCGGTGATCTCGCCGAGGCGCGGGGTCACGTCATCGCGGTGCATCAAGCAGTCGAATGCCAACGAGAACTGCTCCTTGTCCATGGCCGCCCACTTCGCGTACCACGAATCCCACGAGCCGGCACCGAGGATGATGCCCGAGATCACGTCTTGAACGGCGGCCGATCCGTACGCCATCCACGCATCGTGAAGTTGTCCGTAGCCCTCGACTTTGTCGGCGTCTTCGGTACCGGCCTGAGTATCGATGAGGATCAAACCGCGCACGCGGTCGGGTGCCGTGAGCGCGACACGTAGCGACAGGAAGCCACCCTGCGACATTCCGCCCACTACCGCTGTGTCGATACCGAGATGATCGAGCAGTCCGAGAACGTCGCGAGCCGAATCCCAGTACGTGAACTTGCCGGTCGCGCGGGTGCCACCGAAGCCCCGCTCGTCCCAGGTGATCACGCGGTGCGTGCTCTTCAACGCGGCAACTTGCGGATCGAACATCGAGTGATCCATCAAGAAGCCGTGGCTCAAGATCACGGCCGGACCCGACCCGCCGGTGTCTTCGTAATGGATGGTGGTGCCGTTGATCCGTGCTGATGCCATGTGGGCAGAGTAGTTGCTGTGAGCAGACGCCTGAACCGGAAGGTCCCCGTAGCCACGGGGCGCGAGGCTGTGCCACGATTTCCGTCCATGAGCACCAACATCGGAAATCTCCTGGCCCGCCGCGCCCATGTCAACTCAGACATGGAGGCGCTCTTCGACGTGGCGGCCAATCGCCGCTACACCTACGCCGAACTCAACGCCGAAACCAACAAGGCGGCTCAACTCCTCGTCCGCGCTGGGGCGAAGAAAGGCGATCGTGTCGGCCTGTTGCTCATGAACTCGGCCGAGTACCTCACGGCTTTTTTCGCCACCGCCAAGTTGGGTGCCGTGATCGTGCCGCTCAACTGGCGACTGGTCGCCGACGAACTCGAGTTCATCCTGAAGGACTCCGGTACTACGGTGCTCGTGTTCGGTGGAGAGTTCGCCGCCACGGTGAGCGACCTGCAGTCGCGCGGTTCGAAGACCGACGTGAAGTCGTGGCTCTACGTCGGCGACTCGGCGAACAAGCCCGACTTCGCGCTCGACTACGGAACCGAAACTGCCAAGGAGAAGCCGATCGAGCCGCCGGTCACGGCCTCGGGTGACGACCTTCTCTACATCATGTACACCTCGGGAACCACCGGGCTTCCGAAGGGTGTGATGCATTCGCACAACACGCAGTACTGGGCACTGTCGACCATGTGCACCACGGCCGATCTGGCCCAGGGCGATCGTTACATCAATCCGATGCCGATGTTCCACGTCGGTGCGCTCACTCCGGCGCTCGGCACCATCTTCGTGGGTTGCACTCATGTGCTCATGCGCGCGTTCGATCCGAACAAGGTGTGGGAACTCATCGACTCCGAGCGCATCAACAACGGTCTCCTCGTGCCGGCGATGCTCCAGTTCATGTTGCTCGTGCACGATCCGGCCAAGCACAAGCACGAGCACGTGCGTTGGCTCCTCACCGGTGCGGCTCCCGTTCCGGTTCCGCTCATCGAGGCCTATTACAAACTCGGAATCGAGATCAGCCAGGTGTACGGCCTCACCGAAACCTGCGGCCCCGCCTGTGTCACGGCGCCGGCCGATGCTCTGTCGAAGGCCGGCTCCACCGGCAAGAGCTTCTTCCTCACCGACGTGAAGGTGGTGCGTCCCGACGGCACCGAGTGCGCACCCGACGAATCGGGTGAGGTCCTCGTGCGCGGCGGCCACATCATGCTCGGCTACTGGAACCGCCCCGACGCCACCGCCGATTCGTTGAAGGACGGCTGGTTGCACACCGGTGACGGCGCGATCATGGACGAAGAGGGCTACGTCTACATCCAGGACCGCATCAAGGACATGATCATCTCCGGTGGCGAGAACGTGTACCCGGCCGAGATCGAAAACGTGATCATGGGTCACCCGGGCGTCACCGAGACGGCCGTCATCGGAATTCCGTCGCAGAAGTGGGGCGAGTCGCCGTTGGCGATCGTGGTGAAGAAGGATCCGAACGTGACCGAGGCCGACATCCTCGCGCACTGCGAGGGCAAACTCGCGCGGTTCAAGCAGCCCGTGGCGGTTCGCTTCGTCGACGTCGTGCCGCGCAATCCCTCGGGTAAGGCGCTGAAGAAGGATCTGCGCGTGCAGTTCAAAGATGTCGTCGGCCCCTGAGGCGTACGACGTCGTCATCATCGGTTGCGGCGGCCTCGGTTCGGCGGTCGCGCGCACGCTGACGGCTCGTGGATTGCGCGTCGTCGGGTTCGATCACTTCGCGCGAGCGCACGAGCGCGGGAGTTCGCACGGAACCGAGCGCATCGTGCGCACCGCGTACACCGACGAGATGTACTCGCGCCTCGGAGCCGAATCGATCGAACAATGGAAGGGCCTCGACTCGTCCACGGGCGGCGGCCTTCTACGACTGGGTGGCGGTATCGACTTCGGCATCGCCGACGAACTCGACGCGATCGAACGGAGTTGTCGGGCCGCAGGCATGCCCGTCGAAATGCTGGAAGCGGCCGACGCTCAGAAACGGTTCCCCGGATTCCGCTTCACGACCCCGGTGCTGTGGCAGCCGGTTTGCGGAACCGTGAATGCCGATGCAGCGTTACGTCTGTTCCAGGATCGTGCGTTGGCCGCCGGGGCCGATCTTCACTTCTCCGAACCGGTGCGCGCGGTATCGAACACCGGGGATCTCGTCACCGTGCATACAGCGGTTCGAACCGTGCAGGCGCGCCGCGCGGTGTTCACGATGGGGGCGTGGGCCGATCGCCTGCTCGACTCGCTCGTGCAACGCATCGATGGCGGACGGGCGTTCGCAGAAGCGGTTCCCGAACTCACCGTCACCGACGAGCAAGTGTTCTTCTTCCGCCCGGTCATCGACACCGCGTGGCCCACGTTCATTCGTCGTGACGTTCCCGAGTACTACGGGCTCCCCACTCCTGACGGTCGGCTCAAGGCCGGTGGTCACTACACGGGTCGTCCGATCGACCCCGACATTCGCCCCGAACCCAATGCCGACGCTCGGGCGGCCGTGAGCGAGTGGATGCGCGAGAACGTTCCGGGTGTCGACCCCGAACCACTCTCGGTCACCACGTGTCTCTACGCGTCGTATCCCGACGAAGATTTCCTCATCGATCGCGTCGGCAACGTCGTGGTGGGCGTGGGCCTGGGCGGTCATGGTTTCAAGTTCTTGCCCGTGCTCGCGCACCGGGTGGCCGATCTGGTGGATGGCGCGTCGTGGGTCGACAACCCTTTCACGCTCCACCGCACGGCTCGTAGTGTGGGGCCGTCGGGTCACAAGTGACTCGAGTGTCTGGGGGAGAGTCATGATTACCGCTGACGACATCGATCTCGTGTCGCCCGAAACGTTCGCGACGCGCGGACATCCGTGGGAGCAGTACGCGTGGTTGCGGGCCAACGCGCCGGTGTTCTGGCATCGCGAAGATCCGGCCAGCGGTCCGGGTTTCTGGGCCATCACCAAGCACGAGGACGTAAAGTTCATCAGTCGTACGCCCAAGTTGTTCAGTTCGTGGGAGAAGGGCGTGATGCTGCCCGATCCCGACGAAGCCAACTTGTACGCCGGTCGCCAGATGATGCTCAACATGGATCCGCCGCAGCATGACCGATTCAAGTTGCTCGTGAGTCGTGGCTTCACCCCCAAGAACGCACCTCTTCTACGGCCGCGCATCGAAGAACTCGCCCGCGAGATCGTCGACTCGGTGATCGCCAAAGGCGGTTGCGACTTCGTGAGCGAAATCGCCGGACGACTTCCCTCGGGTCTCATCGCCGAGTTGATGGGTATGCCGCGCGCCGACGGTGAGCGTCTCTACGACCTCACCGAGATCATGCACACCAACGACGACACGATTGCGCCGCCCGAAGTGAAGATGGCGGCGATCGGCGAGATGCTCGGATACGCGCAGTCGGTGGCCGACCACAAGCGTGGCAACCCGGGTGACGATCTCGCGACGGTCCTCGTCAATGCCGAGGTCGACGGCGACCGCCTCACCGACTCCGAGTTCCAGTGGTTCTTCTTGTTGCTCGTGAACGCGGGTGGCGACACCACGCGCAACCTGCTGGCCGCCGGCATGCAGTTGCTGTTCGAACATCCCGATCAGCGTCGACGTCTCATGAACGACGTCGATGGTCTGTTGGGTACTGCAATCGAGGAGATGCTGCGCTTCACCAGTCCGGTGTCGCACTTCAAGCGCACGGTGATGGAAGACGTGGAGATTCGCGGTCAGAAGATCAAGAAGGGTGATCGCGTCGTGATGTTCTACGGTGCGGCCAATCGCGACGAGGACGTGTTCGCCGACCCCGACGTGTTCGACGTCGGTCGTGATCCGAATCCGCACGTGGCGTTCGGCGCGGGTGGCCCGCACCTGTGCCTTGGAATGCACGTGGCCCGAGTCGAACTGGCCGTGATGTTTCGTGAAGTGCTCATGCGCATGCCGCACATGGAGCCGGGCGGCCCGGTGGAACGTATGCACTCGAGCTTCATCGCTGGCATCCACGCGATGCCGGTGCGCTACTGAATTGCGCTACTGAACTGCGCTACTCGGCTACTCGGCTACTCGATCAGTCGGCTTCGCCCGGGAACGTGTAGTGAACGTCACTGAACTTGTCACGACCGAACACGTACAGAAGTCGCAGAGGTTCGGCGCCGGTGTTGCGTGCGAAGTGCTCCACGTCGGCCGGTATCCACACGGCTGATCCCACCGCGACCGCAGTGGGGTGGCCGTCGACCATGACTTCACCCTGGCCGCCGATGATGAAGTACAGCTCGGCGGCATCGTGGTGGTGACCCCGCGGGGGCGACACCGATCCGACCGGAATCTCGGCCACGCCAGCCGTGATGTCGTGGGTGGGGGTCGTGTCGCCGCCGATCAGCTCCCACCAGGTGACCGCGCCGCGCGTCGGCGACGACCACGACTCGGTGGGGCAGTCGGCGATGGTGCGGAAGACGGCGTGACGTCGGTCGGGCATGGGCGCACCGTACCGGCTCGGATGGGACCGGGTCGGTGAGCCGATGGCACAATGTCGTCATGAGCACCGCGACCGAAGACACCCTCTCCCCGCAGGAAGCCGAGGCGTTCCGCGCCAAGGTCCGCGACTTCCTCTCCAAGAACGCCAGCGGCAACATGCGCGACGGCAACTCGGTGGGTGTGGGTCGCGAGTTCCAGCTGAAGTTGGCCGAAGCCGGTCTGGCCGGACTCACCTACGCCAAGGAGTACGGCGGTGCCGGCCTCAGCCGCGCTCACGAGCGGATCTACCGCGAGGAGTACGGCAAGTTCCCCGACATGACGTTCGAGTACGTGATCAGTCACGGCATGTGCCTGCCGGTGCTCAACCAGTTCGGTACCGAAGAGCAGAAGCGCACGTTCATGCCCGACAACATTTCGGGCCGCACCATCTGGTGTCAGATGTTCTCCGAGCCCGGTGCTGGCTCCGACGTCGCGAGTCTGCAGACCAAGGCCGAAATCGACGGCGACGAGTGGGTCATCAACGGCCAGAAGGTCTGGACCACCCTCGCGCACGTAAGTGATTACGGCGTGGTCATCGCCCGCACCAATCCCGATGCTCCCAAGCACGCCGGCATCTCGATGTTCATCCTCGACATGAGGGCCAAGGGCGTCGAGATTCGTCCCATCCACCAGATCGACGGCGGCAAGCACTTCAACGAGATCTTCCTCACCGATGTGCGTATTCCCAAGTCGTGGTTGTTGGGCGAGTTGAACAATGGCTGGAATCAGGCCACCGCGATGCTCATGTTCGAGCGCGTGGCCATCGGCACCGGCTCGTCCAGTGGTGTCACGCACACCCTGGCCGACGGCCTGATCGAAGTGGCCAAGAAGAACGGCAAGATTTCCGATCCGGTGGTGCGTCAGGAACTCATGCGCATCTACAGCGAAGAGACCGCCAAGTCGCTGGTCGCCATGCGTACGCGCGCCGAGATGAAGGCCGGGCGCGTGCCGGGTCCTGGTGGATCGCTCGGCAAGTTGCACGGCTCGCGCATCTCGTGGATGAGCCGACCGCTCATCAGCCGTCTGGTCGGCCCCGACACCGATGCGTGGGAAGCCGAAGGTTCGCGTGGTGAAGCGTGGGCGCGTCGTCTGCTCAACAGTTTCCAGTCCGGTATCGCGGGCGGAACCGACGAGATCCAGAAGAACATCATCGGCGATCGCGTTCTCGGACTTCCGCGTGAACCAATGGTCGACAAGGACATGCCCTTCAAGGACCTGAAGGTCGGCACGCAACGCTGATGCGTCTGAACCAGATCTGGATCTACCCGGTCAAGTCGATGGTCGGGGGCACGGTCGATCTCGCCGAGCTCGATCAACTCGGTCTCGTGGGCGATCGCATCTGGGCGGTGCGCGATCTCGATCGTGGCGGGATCAGAGGCGCAAAGAAGATCGGTGGTTTGATGCGTCTGGCCGCTCGTCGTGTCGATGGCGCGGCTCGCGGGCTCGACGACGTGGTCGAGATCGCTTTGCCCGATGGTCGCACCGTCCGCAGTGACGATGCGTCGGTGCACGAGTTGGTGAGTGAAGCCATCGGACATCAGGTGCGTCTCGAATCGTTGGCTCCGGCTTCCGATCTCGATCACTATCGACGCGGTGCACCCGACTCCGACGACATCCTCGCCGAGTTGCGCGGCGTGTTCGGTCGTACCGACGACGAGCCCTTGCCCGATCTCACGCAGTTCCCGCCCGAGGTGATGGAGTTCGAGTCGCCGCCCGGTACCTACTACGACTGCTGGCCGTTGATGATCATGAGCACGTCGGCACTGCGCGCGTTGGGCGATGCGTTGCCCGACTCGGTCGTCGATGTCACGCGCTTCCGGCCCAGTCTCGTGATCGACACCGGAGAAGAGCCCGGACATCCCGAGTTCTCGTGGAGTGGACGCCGGGCCACGTTGGGCGAGGCCGAGGTCGAGTTCTTGGGGCCGTGCCCTCGTTGTGTGATGGTCATCCGCGCAGTGGGGAAGGATGTTCCGGAGGATCGCGCGGTGTTGCGCCACATCGTGCGCGATCTCGATCAGAACGTGGGTGTGTACGCGCGAATCGCGAAGCCCGGACGCATCGGCGTCGGCGACGCACTCACGTTCCTCTAACCGCCTTGCCTTGAATGGGTGCGAAAACCCGGCAAATTTGCCGGTTATCTCGCCCATACGGAATGTGACCCGGGTTCATGGGGAACCAGACCGGCAAATTTGCCGGGTTTTCGCACCCATGGGGTTGGGCAGTTGGGGTCGGGTGAGTCAGCTCCTCTGAATGTTCGGAGCCACGCTGCCGTCACCGCCGAACGACGAGGTTCCGGTCGCCCCGGACAACAGTGCCGTCGGATCGCGAACGTCGTCGACGTATCCGAGGGCGTAAGCACCCATGGAGTAGCCGGCCAACTTCTGAACGTGAGGCGGAAGATGTCGCGCCACATCGGGCGGGCACGACAAGTACTGGTTTTCTTCCTGACGCAACCAGCCGAGCACGTAGTCGACGTTCAGTGCATGGCGGATACGAGCGGACCGGTTCGCGCCACCACCATGAATCGTGCGCCCCGAGTACAGCACGATCGAACCTTTGGGCATCACCGCTTGCACGGTTCGATGTTCGTCGGCCACGGCCTCGCGCGGATCGAGCAGCGAGTACGGAATGATGCGCGTCGCCCCGTTCTCTTCGGTGAAGTCATCGAGCGCCCAGATGGTCGACACCTCGACGTCCATCTCGGCCGGAAAGGGGAAGAAGTCGAAGCACCACTGATCGCGATGCAGCGGTTGCGCTGCCGAGTCGGGGCCGATGGCGATGATCTGGGTGAGGTGCAATTGGTAGTTGGTGGCATTCGGGCCGAGTACGGCATCCACCGCGCCGAGGACGAGCGGGTGGGCAACGAATTCCTGACTCGCGCGCGAACGTGCGAGCAGTGCACCGGTTCGAGTGGTGCGACGGCCGGAGAAGTCGTCGGCGCCGTGCGGAGTCGCGTCGATATGGGGCCGCATCTCCGACAACAACTGGTCGACCGTCGACTCGGGAACGAGGCGTTCGACGATCGCGCAACCGGCGGTGGTGATGGCCTGGGCGAGCTCAGCGGCCGAAGCCGTCGCATCGAAGCGCGGAATGGCGGTCATGCGGTCACCGTAGCACAGCAAGAATTTATAGATTATTTGACGAGGGCTTCGTCACGACCTACGTTCACGGTGTGCCTTCGCCCGTCGCGCCGCTCACCCGTTCGGAGTGGACCGACAGCCACCTGCGCGCCGAGATCCTGTCCGGGCGCCTGCAGCCCGGACAACGCATTCCGGTCGAACGCCTCGCCGAAGCCTGGGGGGTTTCACCCACCCCCATCCGCGAGTCGGTTCGCCGCTTGGCCGGTGAGGGTCTGGTCGATCTGGCGCCGCAACGCGGAGCGCGGGTGGCCACGATCGACGCCGCGGTGGCAGCCGAAATCTACGCCGTGCGTCTCTTGCTCGAACCCGTCGCACTGCGCGAGTCGGTCGGCCGCGGAACTGACGAGGCGTTCGAACGTTCGGTCACCGAATCGTTCGTGGCCCTCACGCGAGCGCGCGGCGTCGCCGAACAGCACGATCGCCATCGCGCGTTCCACCTCGCGCTCATGTCACGGTGTGGCAACCGAACGCTGCTCGCCGAGATCGAGTCACTCATGGATCGCTCGCGACTCTTCCAGTTCGTGGCCAAACCGCTCGCTCGTGGAGCCGCCCACGCCGACGACCATCGTTTGTTGATGGAGTCGGCCGTAGCGGGACGTGTCGACGACACCATTCGCGTTCATACCGCCCATCTCACCAACACGTTGCGCGCAGTCGAAACATTGCGTGCTACCAGTCAGCCAGAAGAGTAAGGAGAAACATGTTCCGTCTCACCAACATCAATGGTCGTTCGGCATTCCAGTTCGACGACGGTTTCGTCGACGTGGCCACGACGGCCGGTGACGAGTCGCTGGCCGATCCGATGGTTGCCATTGCGCGATTCGGCGAGTTGGCGTCGCTCTATGCGAAGGCCGCCGGTTCGACGAAGTCGGCGGGTACGCCTGGAGTCTGCGTCCCGAAGCCGTCGAAGGTGTTCGGTATCGGTCTCAACTACAAGTCGCATGCGGCCGAGTCGAACATGGAACTTCCGCCGGCTCCGCTGACTTTCACCAAGTTTCCGTCCTGCCTGGTGGGCCCCACCGCCGATGTCGAGTTGTCGGGCGACACGGTCGACTGGGAAGTCGAAATCGTCGTCGTGATCGGCAAGGGCGGACGGCACATCGCCGAGTCGGCCGCGTGGTCGCACATCGCCGGCCTCACCCTCGGTCAGGACATCTCCGATCGCAAGGTGCAGACTGCGGGCAAGCCGCCGCAGTTCTCGCTCGGGAAGAGCTTCGACACGTTCGGCCCCATCGGACCCGCCATCGTGTCGGTGGATGCATTCCCCGACCGTGACGACATCGGATTGTGGTGCGACGTCTCGGGTGAGCGGATGCAGGATTCGCGCACGTCGAATCTCATCTTCACCATTCCGTATCTCGTCTCGTATCTCTCGAGCATCTGCACGCTCGAGCCGGGAGACGTGATTTTCACCGGCACTCCCGATGGAGTCGGAATGGCTCGGGGCCGACTGCTGAAGGCCGGCGACGTGATCGACAGCGGAGCCGAAGTGATCGGCGCACTACGCAACGTGTGCGTGGCAGGAAAGTAGTCGTCATGCCTTTGCATCGCCTCGACTCCATCCGCGTTGCGGTTCCCGACGCCGAGCGTCAGCGCGCGTTCTATTTGGCGGCTGGGCTCACCACCGACTCCACCGGTTCACGCTTCGCCGGTTCGAACGGCGGTGAACAGGTCACCCTCGAACAAGGTGAGTTCCGTCGTCTGCTGAACGTGAACGTTCTCTCCAATGACCCGTCCGACATCTCGGTGATCGCGTCACGTCTCACCGGTCTCGGACTCTCGTCGTCCACTCGCGACGGAGTGTTGGTCGCCACCGACCCCGCCACTCGGGTGGAGTTCTCGGTACGAGTGGCCGATGCTCCGAAGTCGGCCACGGCCGACGTTTTCCCACAGAACGGACCGGGTCATCACGAACGCATCAACCAGCGCGCCAGTGGAGTCATTCCGCGCGCCCGCGCGCCGCGTCGACTCGGCCACGTCGTGATCGGCTCACCCGACATCGAGGGCACGGTGCGATTCCTGATCGAAGGTCTCGGATTCAAGGTGAGCGATCACTTTCCCGGAATCATCGCGTTCTTGCGCTGCAGCACCGATCACCACAACGTGGCCGTGGTCAACTCCGAAGTTCCGCAACTTCAGCATTACTCGTGGGAATGCGACGACGTCGATCATGTGGGACACAACGGAACCGCTCTCATCGCGGCCGGCGTCGCGCAACACGGCTGGGGATTCGGACGCCATTACGTGGGCTCGAATTTCTTCTGGTATCTGCTCGAGCCGTCCGGTTCGTTCATCGAGTTCTATTCCGACATGGACATCATCACCGACGACATCGAGTGGGAAACCCGTGGACGCACTCCGGTGGGCCCCGAGCACATCGGCAACTCATGGGGGCCGCGCATGCCGCTCGAGTTCGTCGTTCCGCCCGATCTCGACCAGCTGAAATCCGGCTGGGCGAAGATCAGCTGACGGCGAAGTACCAGTTGTGAAGTACGACGTCGCCGTCGTGGGTGCTGGCCCGGTGGGCACCACGCTCGCCGCACTGTTGGCCAAGCGCGGACTGTCCGTGGTGGTACTCGAGCGCGATCTCGACATCTACCCGCTGCCACGTGCTGCTCATCTCGATGGCGAGACCGCCCGCAACTTGCGTGAGATCGGTGGTTGGCTCGATACGCCCGGCTGGTCGCTCGCCAACGAAGGGATGGACTTCGTATCGGGTGAAGGCGAACTCCTACTGCGCATGTCGTCGAAGCACAATCCCGAGCACACGGTGGCGCAGTCGAACTTGTTCCATCAGCCGTCACTCGATCGCCTCCTGCGCGACCGGGCCGCGCACTACGGCGCCGAACTACGCCTCGGTCACGAAGTGACCACCATCCACGACGCTGCCGATGGAGTCCGGGTCGACGCGACGACGTCTAATGGATCGCGCGTCCTCGTCGACGCGTCCTGGCTCGTCGGCTGTTGCGGTGCCCGGTCGTTCGTGCGGCGTCACTTGGGTGTCACTCAGATCGACCTCGAGTTCAACGAACCCTGGTTGGTCGTCGACATCATCGTCAGTGGCGACGATCCGCACCCGCCGCAGCGGGCGGCTCAGGTGTGCGATCCGATTCGGCCACACACGATCGTTCCGATGCCGGGCGTGCGCCGTCGATTCGAGTTCATGCTTCTTCCCGGCGAGAACCCCGACGACATCAACCAGCCCGATGTGATCGAGACGTTGATGGCGCCGTACCTGCCACTGGGTTCGGCCACGGTCGAACGTTCGGCCGTCTACACGTTTCACGGTTTGATCACACGTGAGTGGCGACAGGGTCGCGTACTGCTGGCCGGCGACTCGGCGCATCAGATGCCGCCGTTCCTCGGACAGGGGATGTGCAGCGGTATTCGTGACGCGGTCAATCTGGCCTGGAAACTGACAGCCGTGATTCGCGGGGCCGACGAATCGCTACTCGACACGTACCAACCCGAACGGTCACCGCACGTTCAGCGCATCGTCGAATCGGCAGTGGGTTTCGGCCGCATCATCTGCACACTCGATCCGGCGGTGGCGGCCGAACGCGATCGCAACATGTTGGCTGCGCGGGCCGCCAATCCGGCTGACGTCGGTGAAGCACCGCAACCGTCGTTGTCTGGTTCGTCGTTGATCGTCGAAGGCGCCGGTTACGTGGTGAGCGATGGGCTACTCGACGGGGTCGTCTTCGACGAGGTTCTCGACGGTCGCTGGACGGTGGTCGTGGCCGACGAGTCGGTGCTCGTGGCGGCCGATCGCACGACACTGGCTCGGATCGACGCGCAGATTCTCGTCGCGCGCGAAGGTGTGGTCACGCAACGGATTCTCGACAACGCCCAATCCGACGTGGTCGTGGTCCGTCCCGATCGGATCGTGCTCGGCGCCGGCCGTCGGGGTCTCGACGCTCTTGCACGGGCGATCGATGAATTCGCGCTCGTTTCCTGACCGAGGTCAGTCGGGCATCACGAGAACGGGCTTGATCACCGCGCCACTCGCACTCGCCTTCTCGGCTTCGTTGATCTGATCGAGTGGGAACTCGGTGATGAGTTCGTGGTACGGGAACTTCCCGTCGGCGTTGAGTCGAGCGAGGTGCGGAATGAATTCGTTGGGCACCGAATCGCCTTCCATGACGCCGGTGATGGTGCGTCCGCTGATCATCGACAGGAAGTCGACGCTCAGATCTCCGAAGCCCACGCCGGCCAGTGCGATGGTGCCGATCACGTTGAGCGCGGCTTGACTCGCGCGCACGACTGCGGCGTTGCCGGTGGTGTCGAACGCGTAGTCGGCGCCGCCGCCGGTAGCGGCCTGAATGGCCGCGGTGATGTCGGCCGGTGTTCCCGACACGGTGTGGGTGGCGCCGTACTTCTTGGCCAGATCGAGACGACTCTGATGACGATCGACCGCGATGATGGTGGATGCGCCAGCGACCTTGGCGGCCATCACCGCCGACAGGCCAAGTGCCCCGGCTCCACTCACCACCACGCTGGTGCCGGCTTCGACGGCCAACGTGTTGAGAATCGCACCGGCACCGGTTTGAATACCGCAACCGAGCGGGCCCATCGATCGAATCGGTGCCGACGAGTTCACCTTCACCACGGATGTTTCGGCGGCGATGGTGTGAGTGGCGAAAGACGACTGACCGAAGTAATGCGATCCGACTCGCTGGCCGCCCTCGTCGGTGAAGGCCGACGTACCGTCGGGACGACCGCCCGACATGTTGTGTAGCGAGAAGTTGAAGCAGTACGGATAGCGGCGGCGCTGACACGACTTGCACGAGCCGCACGAGTTGAACGACAGCACGACGTTGTCGCCCGGTTTCACCGACTCGACCTCGGAACCGATCGCTTCGACGACGCCAGCGCCCTCGTGCCCGTACACCTGCGGGCCGCCGAAGAACTCGGGCGGCAATTCGCGCGAGAGGAGATCGGTGTGGCACATGCCGGCCGCCACTACACGAACCAAGACTTCGCGCGGACCGGGTGAACCGAGTTCGAGCTTCTCGATGGTGAACGGGCCGCTACCGGTGCGCAGAACTGCTGCAGTGATCTTCATTCAGCCGAGAGTAGCCGTGACCCGCGGGCGCAGTTCCGGCCACGAGTTGGCCAGGCCAGCGTGCAGGGGATACGACTCGACCTCAGGGATGGGCACCCACGCGACAGCATCGGATTCGTAATTCCCCTCGTCCACCAGCACGTCACCAGTGACGTGAGCGATCACGGTGTAATAGCCCCAGTTGAGGTGATCGTCGAGGAACACGTCCTTCACTTCGACCGCGTTCACGTCGACACCGACTTCTTCCCAGGCTTCGCGCACCGCGGCCTCCACCGGATCCTCGTGCGAATCGAGCGCTCCGCCCGGAATCGACCAGGTGCCACCACCGTGGGTCCAGACCGCGCGCAACTGCAACAGAACATGCGGTTCGGGAAGATCGGTGCGCACCATCAGCAGGCCGGCGGCGCCGTAGACGCCCCAGTGGCGCGAATTGCAGCGCTGGCAGAAGACCCAGCCGTCACCGTCGCGAAAACCCACGTTCCGATGTTGCCACGCGCATGACTCGAACGAGAAGGTCGGTGCGAACGGATTGGTCAGTCCGTCGAGGCCAACGCAGCAGTCTCGACCGGACGGCGTGTGCGGTGGTCACCCGCGAGCGAGTATCCGAGCGCGATCAAGACGAGCATGATCACAGCGGTGGTGAGGAACGTGGTTCCACGACCGAACGAGTCGTAACTCCAACCGGCGAGCGACGCGGCGATTCCGCCGGTGAGGGTTTGCATTCCACCCAACAGACCTTGCGCGCCGGCCTGCCGCTCGGTTGGCGCCGCCATTCCCACCGCCACGCCCGCACTGGTGACCGTGAAGCCGTCGTTCACGATGTGGAGAAAGAACACGCCCATCATGAGACCGGGCTCGGGAAGGAATCCGTAGAAGCTCATGCATGCGGCACCGATGATCATGCCGATGGCCCCGGTCTTGTAGGGGCCCACTCGTTGAGCGAGACGACCTCCGTACGGACCGAGCACGATCATCGGGAGGACGAACAGCGCCACGCCCGTGTTGGCCATCCAGGATGGTGCGTCGAGGTCTTCCATCATGACGGCCCACAACGAATCGAACGTTCCGATCATGAGATAGAGAGCCACGCCGATGAGGACGGCGGCCAGGACGCCGCGGTTACGGAGAAGATCGAGCGCGAGCTTCTCGCTCGGTTGGTCGTCGACGGCCGTTTCGGGAAGGGGCAGATTGGCCAAGGCCAGTGACACTCCGATGATGGCGACCACGAGAAGGAGATAAGGCGACGCGATGCCGAAACGGTCGACGGTGAGAACCGCCAGAACCGGCCCGGTGGCGAAGCCGGCCACGTCGACACTGAGTAGGCGGCCCATGTTGGTGCCGAGGTTCTCGGGGTCGGCGACGATCACGATGCGGCGCAGCGCTGGCATGGCCATACCGGCGCCGATACCCATCAGAAGTCGACCGGAACTGAGAAGCACCGCAGTCGTTCCGTACGCCATCAACAACAGTCCGGCGATCTGCGCGACGAAGCCGACCACGAGAAGTTTCTTGGCGTGACCGCGGTCGGCCAGGGGAGCGAGCGACAACTGCCCGATGAACGACGAGAAGAAGCCCATCGCCACGATGAGGCCGAGGAACGACTCGGAGATGCCGTACTCGTCGCGGTAGTCGTCGAGCATCGTGAACATCACGCCGTATGACGCGGCGAGGAAGAACGTGGCCACTTGAAGCGTTCGAACGAGACTCTTCACCGGCACGAGTCAAGACGCTAGCGGTTGATTACGAAGCGTGGCGGCCGATCAAGTCGTCGAGGTAGTCGGCACTGGCCTCTTCGAGTTGCGAACAACTCTCGAGGACATCGATCACTCCCTGATCGGGATGACGAGCCGCGATGTTGCGCCAGGCCTGCGCACCCTGTCGTTCGGCGTTGGCCTGAATGCGCAACTGATCCCACACGCTGAATCGCGCAAAGGTGTCGTAGTACACCTTCTTCGCTTCAGGAAGGGGTGCTACGAGTTGTTCGCGCAACGATTCGTCGAGTGCGAACGCACCCTCGATACGGTTGGCGATCTCGTCCTCGCTCTCGGCGCACGTCAACAGACCGTCGCGGTGCTCGGGAAGATCGTCGGCCCACTGGCGATAGCGATCGGCGGCGGTGCGCTCGAGCAGCGCGAGGAAGCGCGGCATGGCCTCGGCCGGCACGCGTCCGATGTACGGGCCGAGCAGTTCACCGAAACGCGGGATCTCGAGCTGCGACATGTGCTCACGTTAGACGCTGGGACGGCCCGTCGTCGGAGCCGACTAACGTTCGCGTCGTGGCCATGTCGATCACGCCCGTGACCGGAGTTCTCGGTGCCGAGATCCGCGATGTGCGGTTGGCCGATCTTGCAGGTTCCGAGCTGGAAACGTTTCGGGCCGCTCTGTGCGAACACGAGGTCGTGGTGGTGCGCGATCAGTTCATCAGTCCGGCCCACCAATCGACTTTTTCGCGTCGATTGGGCCCGTCGGGTGAGACCCCGTTCGTGGTGACCATGCCCGAGCACCCCGACATCATCAAGGTGGTGAAGGAAGCCGATGAAGGTGCGGCGTTCAACTTCGGAGGGGCCTGGCACTCGGATTTCTCGTTTCAACCCGAGCCGCCGTCGTTCACGATCTTGGCCGCCGTCGATGTTCCACCGTGGGGTGGCGACACCGTCTTCACTTCGATGACCGCGGCCTTGAGCGCGCTCGATGCCGCGACGCGCGAGCGGTTGTCGTCGCTGACCGCGGTACACACCGCACGCGACGCGTACAGCCGCAAGATGCAACCTCTTCACTCGGGTATGCGCGGAATGACCATCGTGTGTGACGACTCGGCCAACGACGAGTTCCGTCATCCGATGGTTTGCCGCCACCCCGAAACGGGTAAGAACGTCCTGTTCTTCAACCGTGCGTACGTACGTGATATCGAGGGGATGACGCACGACGAAGCGCAGGCGCTGATTTCGTTCCTGCATCACCACTCCACTGACGCGCGCTTCACGTATCGCCATCGCTGGTTGCCGGGCGATGTGGTGATCTGGGACAACCGATCCACTCAGCACTTGGCGGTGAACGACTACGGAGGGTTCCGGCGCGAACTGCATCGCACGACCATCGCTGGCTCGCGCCCCGTCGCCGCATGAGCGAGCGCTGCGCGTGGGCGATCTCGTCGCCCCTCATGATCGACTACCACGACACCGAATGGGGCTTCGCGGTCACCGACGATCGGCGCTTGTTCGAGAAGATCTGCCTCGAAGGTTTTCAGAGCGGTCTGTCGTGGTCGACCATTCTCAACAAGCGGGCCGACTTCCGTCGAGTGTTCGCCGACTTCGACCCGGAGAAGGTGGCGCGGTTCGGCCCTCGTGACGTGGAGCGGTTGTTGACCGACGCATCGATCGTGCGTCATCGAGGCAAGATCGAATCGACCATCAACAACGCCGCCCGTGTGGCCGATCTGATCGACGAATTCGGGTCGTTGGCCGACTTCGTGTGGCGGTACGAACCCGCTCCGGAGTCGCGGCCCGCCGACCCGACACCCGATCAGGTGTACTCGTTCGTGACGTCGCCCGAGTCGGTGGCCCTCTCGAAGGATCTGAAGAAGCGGGGTTGGTCGTTCGTGGGCCCCACCACCATGTACGCGTTCATGCAGTCGATGGGTCTGGTGAACGACCATCACGCGGGCTGCCTCGCTCGAGATGCCGCCGAGCGGTCGTGGCGGGCCGTGACGCGAAAGTGAACCATTCGCTTACACCGGTCGGACCGATCTGGGAGAATGAGGACTTGTGAGCGACAACACCGACACGCGCACCTCCTGGCTGAGCCCCGATCAGTTGGCCCAGGTTCGTGCCAACGTTCCGTTGGTCTACGTGGATGCCATTCCGGTCCGGGTCGATTCGCATGGTCGCGTGGTGCAGGTGGGTCTGTTGTTGCGCGTGGCCGCCGACGGGTCGATCAGCCGCATGCTCGTATCGGGTCGCGTGCTGTACGGCGAGCGTGTGCGCGATGCGCTCATTCGTCACCTCGAGAAGGATCTGGGCCCCTTGGCCTTGCCGCGGGTACCACCCAACCCGGCCCCGTTCACGATCGCCGAATACTTCCCCGACCCCGACGTGAGTGGCTTCACCGATCCGCGCCACCACGCGGTGAGCCTGGCCTATGTGGTGCCGGTCGATGGCGAGTGCACCCCCACGCAGGAGGCGCTCGATCTGGCCTGGTTCAGTCCGTCCGAAGCGGCCAGCGCCAAGATCACGGCCGACATGACCGGTGGGCAGGATCGTCTGTTGCGCCTGGCCCTCGGCCACGTGGGCGAACTGCCGTAGTCGGCGAGTTCGCTCAGGCGTCGTCGGGGCGCCGCTTCACCACCCGGCGGGTTCGCCGACTCGCCTTGGGCCTGCTCACGACCTGAGTCTCGTCGTCGACCTCGATGGTGATGCCGTCGTTGTCGATGTCGCCCGGTTCACCCGAGGCTTCCCACACCGCCGGCTCTTCTTCTTTGGGCTTGCGACCGAGCACGCGCTCGATACCGAGCATGCTGCTGGCCACCACCGCGCCGACCGCTCCGTACTTGCGGCGCGCGCGTTCGATCATGGCCGCGTCGGCGTCGTGCGGCCGGGGTTCGTCGTCGCGTTCGGGTTGGTTGCTCATGGGTATGCCACAACAGCGTGTGGGCACGAATCTACGCTGGGAACGTGTCGGGAGGCGCCCGCTTGAACCGTGCGGTGTCCGCCATGCGGACTGCACTCGTGAATCAGTCGACCCTGCGCGTCGATGCGGTGGCCGGATTGTGGCCGTTGCCTTCTGAATACAGTGTGATCGAAGGAATTCATCGCGACGGACGTTGTATTTCGATCGAGTGGGACGACGGGATCACCATCGAAACCTGGTTGCGCTGGCGAGGCTCGTGGGAGCTCTACCGGTCGAATCAGATGTGGCGCTTGCCCATGTCGTTCGCCCGCGTGGTGATCGAGGTTCCCGGTTGGACCGCGGTGTGTTTCGGATCGGTGGCCGTCGACTCGTATCGCATGCCCGATCGGCATCGTCATCCGCAGAGCGGAGGCGTGGGTCCCGATCTTCGCCGCGATGGTGTCGATCTTGGTGCCGTTGCCACGCGACTCTTTCACCCGACGCGAGCCAACATGTCGATCTTCGACGCGCTGGGTGATCCACACGTTCTCATCGGATCAGGCAACGTCGATCGTTCGGAAGTGTTGTGGGCCCTCGAGTTGAGTCCGTTCACTCCGGTGAGCCAACTCGACTACGACGACGTGTGGACGATCGTTCAGGCCATGGGTCGAGCGGTACGTGATGCACATCGTTCACTGTCGGTGTACGGACGAGTGGGTCAGCCGTGTGTGCGTTGCGGTTCGTCGATCACCGGTGCGCGTCAGGGTGAAGATCGCCGTATGGCTTACTGGTGCACGGCGTGTCAGGCTGGCGATGGCCAGCGTTTGGTTCCGCCGCCGTCGCTCGAGACGGCGGTTCCGGCCGATGTGCTGTACCTCAACGAAGCGCGGGTGGCCCGGCAGCGCGTGCGGATCTTCGACGATCTGCGCGACTTCGGCTGATCAGCGCGCCGACTCAGGTCGACGAGATCGCTTCGAGCACGTCGAGTTTGGCGGCGCGCCGAGCCGGACCGATGGCCGCCACCACGCCCACCACGATGGCGGCGACGAGCACGGTGATGATGGTGCTGTACGGAACGACGATGGTGGTCACGAACGATTCGGGTAGTGCGAAGGTGACGGCGGCGCCCAAAGGAATTCCGACGACGATGCCGAGCACGGCGCCGAACACGGCGACGATGACGGCTTCCCAGCGGATGGAGCGCTTGAGCATCTTCTTGCTCATGCCGACCGCGCGGAGCAGACCGAACTCGCGGGTGCGTTCGAAGACGCTGAGTGCCATGGTGTTGGCGATGCCGAGCACCGCGATCGCGATGGAGATGATGAGCAGGCCGTAGATCACGATGAGCAACTGGTTGAACTGATCTTCTTGACTCTGCTGGAACTCGGCTTGGTTCTGCACCTCGGCGCTCGGGAAGTCTTCGGCCACCTTCTCGACCGCCACACGCGCGTCGTCGATGGTGACGCCCTCGGCGATCTTGGCGCCGATGAAAAAGTCGACCGGTTGAGCAGTGGACACGGCCGCGAGCGTGTCGAGACCGATGAGCCAGTTGCCCGCGATGCTCGAGTCGGCGTACACGCCACCCACTTCGAGGGTCTGCTTGGTGCCGTTCTGCCAGGTGATGTCGAGCGTGTCACCCACGCCCACGGCGTAGTCGCGGGCCGGGTCTTCGTTCAGCAGGATCATTCCGTCGTCGAGTGAATCGACGGAGCCGGTCTGCAGTTCGATGTCGACGAGATCCTTGAACGCCGAGCCACGCACGGCACCGATCTGCTTCTCGTCACCGTTCACCAGCGCCACCGTCGCGCGGAACGGGCTCACCGCACCAAGTTCGGGGAGCTGTTGCAGGCGTTCGGCGAAAGCAGCGGGCAGGCCCTGGAAGTTCTGCGGGCCGTTCGAGATGAAGAAGTCGGCTGTGACCGAACCTTCGATCTGATCACGGAATGTCTGACGAACCGATTCGGCCACCACCGCCACGGTGCTCACGAGGGCCAAGCCGATCATGAGTGCCGACGCGGTGGACGCGGTGCGCCGCGGTGTGCGCTGCGCGTTGCGACTGCCCAGGCGGCCCGGGATCGAACGCGTCATCGGGAAGAACGGCAGCGGGAGAGTGCGACTGATCACGCGGCTGGCCGGTGCGGCCACCGTGGTGGACAGGCTGGAGACGCCGAGGAAGATGAACACCGCGCCGAGGGCGGCCAGGAGCAGAGTGCTCACGGCGCTGCCGGGTTGCACGAACACGCCGGTGCCGAAGAACGCGACACCGAGAGCGGTGACGACCGAGCCGACCACCAGGCGCTTGTTCTTCTGCAGTGCGGTGAAGCCGAGTTCGGGGCGCATGGCCGCGACCGGTGGAATACGGCCGGCGCGGATGGCCGGAATGATCGCCGCGGCCACGGTCACGCCGACACCGACGAACAACGACGCGAGGATCGTGCGGGTCGACACGATGAGTGAGGCCGATGGAAAGGCCGCACCGGTGGCGTTGAACAGCGCGACGATGCCCACGGCCACACCCATACCGGCGAAGATGCCGAGCACCGTGGCCAACACCGACACGATGAGTGATTCGCCCACGATCATCGAGCGGATCTGACGAGTGCTCGCACCGACGGCGCGCAACAACGCGAGTTCGCGCAGGCGCTGGCTCACGATGATGGCGAAGGTGTTGAAGATGAGGAACGCACTCACGAATAGCGACACGGCCGCGAATCCGAGCAAGACGTTGCCGAAGATGTCGATCACGTCGTTGATCGCACCGGCGGTCTCCTTGGCCGACTGCTCGCCGGTGATCACTTCGTACTTGGCGTCGATGGCTGACTGAACTGCCTGCTGAACGTCGTCACGAGACGCGCCATCGGACAGGGCGATGTAGAGCGAATCGGCGCGATTCTGGGCATCGAGGAATTCGTTGGCGGTTTGGGGCTCGAAGGCGATGATGGCGGCGCCGCCTCCGTTGGAGGTGCTGCCGGTGCCGTTGAGGCCCACCAGTTCGAATTCACCCTTGCCGGTGGGGCCGACGATCGTGACGGTGTCGCCGATTTCGTAGCCGGCGCGACGAGCCGACGACTGATCGAGTGTGATCTCACCCGGACCACGAGCGATGTCACCGTCGATGAGGGTGCGACCGTCGAGTCCGTCGGGGCCATCCCACGCGATGCCGAACGACGGCCCGGTGGTGCGCAAGGGTTCGCCATCGGACGTGATGACCGTGGCGGCGCGCAGGATGTTGATCTCCACCCTGTCGACACCCGGAACGGCAGCGATGGAATCGATGAGTTCGAACGGAACCGGATCGCGTTCGGCACGAGCGGCGTCTCCGAAGGCGACGGTCGACCGCACTTCGAGATCGACCTCGCCCGACAGTGTGGCGAACAGTTCGTTGATGGCACGCTTCACGCTGTCGGTGAGCACGAAGGCACCCGACACGAACGCCACACCACTCACGACGGCGAGCACCGTGAGGAAAATGCGCCACTTGCGCGCGAGAACTCCGCGCAGTGTGAGACGGGGGACCGGAGTCGACATGGGTGAGAGTGTCAGCTGCCGAGGCTCTTCATGCGGTCGAGTACGCGATCGGCCGTGGGCTCGGTCATCTCGTCGACGATGCGGCCATCGGCCAGGAACACCACGCGGTCGGCGTACGACGCGGCGACGGCGTCGTGCGTGACCATCACGATGGTTTGGCCGAACTCGCTCACGGCGTGTCGCATGAACTTCAGGATCTCGGTGCCGGTGCGGCTGTCGAGATTGCCGGTGGGTTCGTCGGCGAAGATGATGCGCGGTCGGCTGGCCAAGGCACGGGCCACCGCCACTCGCTGTTGCTGTCCGCCCGACAATTCGCTCGGACGATGATCGAGTCGGTCACGCAGATTGACGGCATCGACCACCTGATCGATCCAGGCCTGATCGCCCGACTCGCCACCGAGATCGAGCGGCAGCCGGATGTTTTCGAGAGCGGTGAGCGTGGGGATGAGGTTGTAGGCCTGGAAGATGAAGCCCACTTGCTCGCGACGTAGACGCGTGAGTGCCTTGTCGCTCAATTCGGAGATGTCGGTGTCGCCGATGCGCACCGTGCCCGCGGTGAGTGAATCGAGACCGGCGAGGCAGTGCATGAGCGTGCTCTTGCCCGAGCCCGATGGGCCCATGATGGCGGTGAAGCGGCCGACGTCGAACGTAACGGTGACGCCGTCGAGGGCGCGCACTTCGCTGTCGCCCTTGCCGTAGATCTTGAACGCGTCGACGGCCGATGCTGCGGCCGTGAGCGTGGGGGTTGCTGACTCCGACATGCCTTCAGTCTGCCGTTAGGTTGGCCCGATGCACCCCACGGGGCTCATCATCGGGCGGTTCGATCCACCCCATTTGGGTCATTCGTACATGATTCGATGGGCGACCGAACGGTGTACTCGTCTCGTCGTGTTCGTGAACACCAAGGATGGTGAAGCTGCCCCGGGTGAACTGCGGGCGAAGTGGTTGCAGGATCTGCACCCCGATGTGACGGTTGTCCGCGTTCAGCACTCACTGCACAACGATTGGAACGACGCCGACCTCTGGAACAAGTGGATGACGTTGTTGCGTTCGAAGTGGCCCTTGGACGACGGCCCGCACGTGGTGTTTTCGAGTGATCCGTACGTATCGGAACTCGCACATCGCTTCGGTGCCGAAGCGTTGGTGTGCGATCCGGAGCGGGTGAACGTGCCGATCAGCGCGACTCTGGTACGCAACGACCCAGCGGCCCATCTCGAGAAGTTGGCTCCTGAGGTGAGGCGCTGGGTCGAAGAGAACTGGCTGAGCTAGTTACTTCTTGTTCGGCTGGGCGAGCACGCGCAAGTAGGGCTTGACGGTCTTCCATCCCTGCGGGAACAGCGTCTTGGCTTCTTCGTCGGAGACAGCGGCACCGATGATCACGTCGTGGCCGTCTTTCCAGTTGGCCGGTGTGGCCACCTTGTACTGAGCGGTGAGTTGCAGGCTGTCGATCACGCGCAAGATCTCATCGAAATTGCGACCCGTGGATGCGGGGTACGTGATGGTGAGCTTCACCTTCTTGTCGGGTCCGATCACGAACACACTGCGCACCGTCAGCGTGTCGTTGGCGTTGGGGTGGATCATGTCGTACAGATCGCTCACCGTGCGATCGGGGTCGCCGATCATCGGGAAGTTCACGGGCGTGCCCTGAGTTTCGGCGATGTCGCCTTCCCACTTCACGTGGCTGTCGACCGGATCGACCGACAGGCCGATCACTTTCACGTTGCGCTTGTCAAACTCGGGCTTGATCTTGGCCACGTAGCCGAGTTCGGTGGTGCACACCGGCGTGAAGTCCTTCGGGTGGCTGAAGAGAACGCCCCACGAACTGCCCAACCACTCGTGGAAGTGGATGGTGCCCTGGGTGGTCTCAGCGGTGAAGTCGGGGGCGGTGTCGCCCAGTCGAACGGCCATGGTGGTCTCCTTGAAACGACGGGAGCGTGAACCCTACCGTCAAAGCCGACCAGTTCGCTCAGGAATCTCGTCCCGGTCTGACCAGGGGTTTCTGCAGTGGTGACGGCTACTTCCCCTCGACTACTTGAGAGCCACCGGGGTTCCACCGAAGGGCTTGTTCACCAGGTCGAAGAAATCGTTGCCCTTGTCGTCCACGACGATGAACGCCGGGAAGTCGCGCACCTCGATCTTCCAGACCGCCTCCATGCCCAACTCGGGGTACTCGAGCACCTCGACCTTGGTGATGCAGTCCTGGGCCAGGCGCGCGGCCGGGCCGCCGATGGAGCCGAGGTAGAAACCGCCGTGCTTCTTGCAGGCATCGGTCACGGCGCGTGAGCGGTTGCCCTTGGCGAGCATCACGAACGAACCGCCAGCGGCCTGGAACTCGTCGACGTAACTGTCCATGCGACCGGCGGTGGTGGGTCCGAACGAACCACTGGCCATGCCGTCGGGTGTCTTGGCCGGACCGGCGTAGTACACCGCCATGTCCTTCATGTACTCGGGCAGACCGTGGCCGGCGTCGATGCGCTCTTTCAACTTCGCGTGCGCGATGTCGCGAGCGACCACCAGCGATCCGGTGAGCATCACGCGCGTCTTCACCGGGTACTTGCTCAACTCGGCGCGAATCTCGCTCATCGGACGATCGAGATCGATGTGCACGACGGCCGTGCCTTCGAGTTCGTCGTGCGTGACATCGGGCAGGAAACGAGCCGGATCGGTTTCTAGCTGTTCGAGGAAGATGCCGTCCTTGGTGATCTTGCCGAGAGCCTGGCGATCGGCCGAGCACGACACCGCCATCGCCACCGGGCACGACGCACCGTGACGCGGAAGGCGGATGACGCGCACGTCGTGGCAGAAGTACTTGCCGCCGAACTGGGCGCCGATTCCGGTCTCCTGCGACAACTTGAGGATGCGCGCTTCCATGTCGGTGTCGCGGAATCCGTGACCGAGTTTGCTGCCGCTCGTGGGCAATGAATCGAGGTAGCGGGCACTGGCCAACTTGGCGGTTTCCAACGCATGTTCGGCCGAGGTGCCGCCGATGACGACGGCGAGGTGATACGGCGGACACGCCGCGGTGCCGAGCGACTTCATCTTCTCGAACAGCCACGGGAAAAGCGTCTTGTCGTTGAGAAGGGCCTTGGTCTCCTGGAACAAGTACGACTTGTTGGCGCTACCGCCGCCCTTGGCCATGAAGAGGAACTTGTACGTGTCGCCGTCGATCGCGGCGATCTTGATCTCGGCCGGGAGGTTGTTGCCGGTGTTCGCCTCGTCGTACATCGACAGCGGCGCCATCTGGCTGTAACGCAGGTTGCTCGTGAGGTAGGTGTTGAAAACGCCGCGCGCGATGGCTTCTTCGTCGCCACCGCCGGTGAACACGAACTGACCCTTTTTGGCCTTGACGATCGCGGTGCCGGTGTCTTGGCACATCGGTAGCACACCGCCGGCCGAGATGGCGGCGTTCTTCAGCAGATCGAGTGCGACGAAGCGATCGTTGTCGCTCGCTTCGGGGTCGTCGAGGATGTTGCGGAGTTGCTGCAGGTGACCAGGTCGCAAGAAGTGTGCGATATCGCGCATCGCCTCTTGGGTGATGAGCGTGAGTGCTTCGGGTTCGACGCGCAAGAACGTGCCGGCCGACGTCTCGAACGTGCTGACGCCCTCGGTGGAGACGAGTCGGTACGGAGTGTCGTCGGAGCCGAGCGGGAGGATCTCGGTGAAGGCGAATTCGGCCATGGCGACACGCTAGGTCGCGCTGCTGGTGGCTGCCCGATCGATGACGTCGATCATCGGTCCTTCATTCGCTTGGGGTCGGCGTTGCCGGGGTCGATGGGCCAGTTGTGTTTGGGGTAGCGGCCTGCCATGTCCTTGCGGACTTCGGCCCATGAGCCGGCCCAGAAGCCGGGAAGATCGGACGTGATCTGAATCGGTCGATCGGCGGGGGACAGCAGTTGCAACACCAGCTTCACGCGGCCGCCACCGATGGACGGGTGCTCTTTCGTGCCGAAGAGATCTTGTACTCGCACGGGAACCACTGGTGCGGTTCCTTCGGCGACGCCCGACGTGTAGTCGATGCGGATGCGTCGACCCGACGCGAGTTCGATGTGCGCGGGTGCGAGTTCGTCGAGGCGCGCTCCCTCGGGCCACGGGAGTTGCGAACGCAAGAGCATGGCCAGATCGAGTGAAGCGAGTTCGCTCACCGACGTCATGCCGGCGAGGTAGGGAGTGAGCCACTCGTCGACTCTCGCGATGAGTGCTTTGTCGTTCCAGTCGGGCCACGGTTCGCCCACCTCGCGATTGAGGAACGCGACGCGGCTGCGGATCTCTTGTGTGTTGGCGCTCCAGGGCAGGGCCGCCAGTCGAGTGTTCACGACGTGTTCGACGAGAGCGCCGACAGCCTTGTCGCCCGGAGCCGGACGGCGGGTCTCGTCGGCGAGACGCATGCGATCGAGTCGACGAGTGATGCGTTCGACGATGTCGCGACGCTCCTTGTCGAACACGATCACCGATTCGACGATCACGTCGGATGCGAGAACGTGTTCGATGGTGGCTTCGTCGACGGCCGCGGCCAAGCGGATGCGCGTGTTCTTGCGATCGCCGTCGAGATCGGCGGTGACCACGAACTGTTCGGTGGCCATGGTGTCGGTCGGGCGACACCATGCCGCCGATCCGTTGCGCATCTGGAACTGTCCGGGTTGACGACGCACGGCGAGACGATCGGGATAGGCGAGAAGCAGGACCGCTCCGGCTCGATCGGGTTGGATGTTCGACCAGGTGAGATCGGTGTTGGTGCGGCGGGCCAAGTCGTCGGCCCGATCTCGCCAGCGGGCGATCGCTCGTCGATCGGTGCGGTCGTCGCTCAGGTCGCCGCACGCAATCTGCAACCGCAAGGTGATGTCGATCGGAACATCGTCGGGTCGACCACGCATCACGTCGCGATCGTCGAGCAGTGCGGCGATGGCGCAGGCGAGTGCGCGATCGTCTCGTGACGATTCGGCGATCATGTGGGCGAGCCGCGGATGCACCGGAATGTCGATGAGACGTCGTCCGCTGTCGGTGAGCCGACCGTCGTGATCGAGGGCGCCCAGCATGGTGAGCAGTTCGCGCGCTTGCTGCAGTGTGGCCGTCGGCGGTGCGTCGATGAACGACAGTTCGTCGAGTGGTGTTCCCCACGCGAGTGTTTCGAGAACGAATCCGCACAGATCGACCTGTGTGATCTCGGCCGCCAACTGTGCGCGACGAGTGCCGTGTTCGAGTTTGCTCCAACAGCGATATGCCACACCCGGGCCGAGTCGTCCGGCGCGGCCAGCCCGTTGATCGGCCGAGGCCCGTGAGGTGGGAATGGTGGTGAGTCGCGTCATGCCGGTGCGCGGGTCGTAGCGCGGTACGCGGGCCTCGCCGGCGTCGACCACCACACTCACTCCGTCGACGGTGAGGCTCGTTTCGGCGATGTCGGTCGACAACACCACGCGGCGGCGACCAGCCGGTGATGGCGCGAGAGCCCGATCTTGATCGGCGAGTGAGAGTGCACCGGCGAGTGGGTACACGTCGACGTGATCGGATGATTGCGCGAGGTGTGACTCGAGCATGTTTTGTACTCGTGAGATCTCGCCGATGCCGGGGAGGAATACCAACACGTCACCGTCGCATTCGCGCAGTGCGCGTTGCACGGTTTGGCTCACGGCATCGTCGAGTCGTTGCTGTTTGCCCGGCGGAGCCCACCGAACGTCCACGGGGAACTGTCGACCCTCACTCGTGATGACGGGCGTGTCGGTGCCCAGAAGGCGTGCGAACTTGTCGGCGTCGGCGGTGGCCGACATCGCGAGCACTTTCAGATCGGGCCGAAGGTTGCGTTGCGTGTCGAGGACGAGGGCGAGTCCGAGATCGGTGGACAGATTGCGTTCGTGCACTTCGTCGAAGATCACGAGTCCGACGCCGGGAAGTTCGGGATCGGATTGAAGTCGACGCGTGAGGATTCCTTCGGTGACCACTTGAATGCGTGTGTTCTTGCCGATGCGTCGTTCGTCGCGCGTTTGGTAGCCGACGAGTCCGCCCGGTTCGTCGGTGACGAGTGCCGAGAGTCGACGGGCGGCGGCGCGGGCAGCGAGCCGACGCGGTTCGAGCATCACGATCGTTCGACCGTCGAGCCAGGCTTCGTCGAGAAGTCGAAGCGGAACGAGCGTGGTCTTGCCGGCTCCCGGTGGTGCGACGAGAACGGCGGCCGAGCGAATGCTCAGTGCGTCACGGAGTTCGGCGACGATTCCTTCGACGGGAAGATCGGTCGGCGGAAGCGAGACGATGACTGCGCGGTGATCGGATCAGGCGGCCGGTGTGCCGTGGAACGAGACCGGGTCGCCGGGGGCCGGAATGGCCGGGACCGACCACGAGGTGACGTGAGCGATCTTCTTGGCGACGTTGCGCCAGGCCAGCGCGTCCCAACCTTCGGCGGCCGCGGGCACGGTGCCGTCGGACTGCAAGAACACGAATGCCGGCAGCGAGGTGAGACCGAGGCCCTTGACGACTGCGCGGTCGGGGTCGGCGAACACCAAGAACTCCTTGGCGAGCGGTCCGAGGAAGGCCTGGGCGTCGTCCTCGGATGCGGTGACGATGAAGTTCACGCGCACGGCGGCGCCGGCGAATCCGCGCAGGATGCGGGCGGCGGTTTCGAGGATCCAGGAGCTCTCGTTGGTGTAGGGGTCGAGGACGACCGAGGCCATGTGGAAGGTGGTGAGCCACTCGGCGAGGGGTCGGGGCTCGGCGCCCAGGGGATCGAGAGAGAGGGTGGGAGAGGGGGTCGACACCACGTGGGAAACGGTAGCGCACCTCCCCGTTCCCGTCTCATGTTCAGTCTCATGGGTGCGAAAACCCGGCAAATTTGCCGGTCTGGTTCCCCATGAATCTCAGCGCGTGCGGATGTCGCTCGTGTACCGATTGGTCGCCACGACATCACCGCACTGCAGCGTGAGGTCGAGAGTGATCGAGCCTTCCGAGTAGGGGGCGACCACGTCGAAGGTGCCGATTCGGCAGCACTCGTCGGCGCCGATGTCGCCTTCCCAGATCCACTGTCGCGATTCGCCGTTGGCGGTCACGATCGCCATCACCTGCGCATCTTCGAACGTGCGATGGAGATCACTCACCGCGTGGATGTCGATCGACAAACGCTGGCCCTGCTCCATCGACACCGGAAGTCGATCGGCAACGACGATGACCGGGCGACACGCGTCGGCCACGGCGTTGAAACCGAGTTTCGGATTGCGTTGATGATCGAGAACGCTCCACGACACCATCGGCATCGCATCGTTGAACGCGAAGAAACAGAAGCCACCCGTCGGCGAGTACTTGAGGCGACGGAGTGTCTCGATGTGATGCTTCAAGACCTCGGCTTGGTACACCTGGGTGGCCAGTCGCCATTCGTCGAACGTGGCGAAGGCGCGCGGCGGAACGTGGAGATCGAAGAGCTCCTTCTGCAATCCGTGTTCGCGCCGGAGGAAATCCCAATCGAGATTCGGCCAGGTGGACGCGTCGATGAAGTCGGCGACATCCGGAACGGCCTGCGCGCCGAACTCGCTCACGAAGCGCACGAGACGCGGCAATCGCACGGCGAACTCGGGAAGATCGCGCTCGTTGCCGTGGTACCAGCCGAAGTAGAGGTGACTGTCGGTGCCGTCGAGTTGCGGCAGATGCGGGAGCACGCCACTGTGCGCGATGACCGGGCGCGTTTCGTCGCTGCGTTCGAAAGCACGCTTCACCCAACGGTCGAGGATGCTTTTGTTCCAACTGGGCAACTGCTGGCCGGCCAAGAACGGCAGCGCCAACTTCTTCAGGTCGAAGGTGTCGCCGTCGCCCACGCTCAGTGTGAACGGTTCGTTGTGCGCGCACCACAGAGCGATCGATGGATGGTGGCCCAAAACGTTGACGGTTTCTTCGGCCTGGCGAACCGCCTGCCGCCGAATTTGTCGCGCGTAGCCCCACTGGAGCGGGAAGTCCTGCCACACCAGCATTCCCAACTCGTCGGCCGCCTCGTACAACTCGGGTCGCGACACGTGACCGTGCACGCGGACGAGATCGAGCCCGGCCTCGCGGGCCAACTCGATGTCGCGACGAAGATCGTCGGGGCTGGCCTCGCCGAGAGTCGCACGCGTGGGGGCGAGGTTCGTGCCTTTCACGAAGAGGCGTTCGCCATTGACCGAGAAAACCCACTCCTGCATGGTCACTTCGCGCAATCCCGTGCGGAGTGTGCGATCGTGGCTCACCGTCTGATCGACGATCACACGCATGGTCACGTCGACCAGTGGCTGGGGGCCCATCGACCAGGGCCACCACAGTTGCGGGTCGTCCAGATCGAACGTCCAGTCGATTTCGTTCGCCCCCGAAGCGAGGGTGCGCTCCTGTTCGTCGACTTTGTCGCCGTCGACGAGCGTGACGATCTTGACCGGGCGTTCGATGTCGCTGTCGAGGCGCGCGTGGAGTCGGAGATGGGCGCGCGATTCGTTGGCGTCGCGACACAGAACGTTCCAGGCGTCGATGCGAACCGGACCCGTGCGCTCGATGCGAACTCCGCGCCACAGGCCACCCGGATTGAACGACGGCGAGATGCAATCCCAGTGCTGGAAGACACCGGTGATGTTGCGCTTCGAACGCTTGTCGCGCTGGGGTGAACATGTCACGGCGATGGCAAGAGCGTGCTCGGTGTCGAGCTGAGACAACGCGGTCACGTCGTACGCGTGCGGAACGAAGTAACCCTCGGGGTCGCCGAGGTACGCGCCGTCGAGCCAGATGTCGGCTTGGTAGAAAGCGCCATCAAGGACGACGAAGCGACGCTCACCGGCCACTGGCTTCTCGGACGTGAAGTTGCGCCGATAGAGGAGGGGTCCGTCGGATGCGGCGAAATTCGGATTCGACTGCCAGTGCGATGGCACCGTGATGGTGGGCCAATCCTCGTCGTCGGTTTCGAGACCGACTCCCGTTCGCAAGACATCGTCGGATGCGGCGATCACGCGCCACTCGCCGTCGAGATCGTGCAGAGACCATGCGTGCGATCGTGAAACGGCCGTTGCGGGAGTTTCGGCCGTGGTCATTGGCCCAAACTAGTTGAGTTCGTGGCGCACCGACTGCCGGTGGAGCGGTCATCGGTCCCGGCTGAGAGACGGACGCGGTGGGGCGTTACTGTCGAGGCATGGCTCAACCTTCCGGACTTCCCACGACGATTCGCGAACTGCGGGCATCCGGATGGGTGTCGCGTTCCGTCAACGAGGAGATCCGGCTCAACGCCGTGAAGCGCATCTCGGCCGGAGAGCCGTTGTTCACGGGTGTGCTCGGTTACGAAGAGACCGTGATGCCGCAACTCGAGAATGCGCTGCTCGCCGGTCACGACGTGATCTTCCTCGGCGAACGTGGTCAGGCCAAGACGCGAATGATCCGCAGCCTCACCAATCTTCTCGACGAATGGATGCCCGTCGTCGCCGGCAGCGAGATCAACGACGATCCGTACAGCCCGGTGTCGCGTCATGCGCGCGATCTCGTGGCTCAGCACGGAGACGATGCGCCGATCGAGTGGGTGCATCGCGACGCTCGTTTCGGTGAGAAGTTGGCCACGCCCGATACGTCCATCGCCGACCTCATCGGTGAAGTCGATCCCATCAAGGTGGCCGAGGGTCGTTATCTCAGCGACGAACTCACGTTGCACTACGGACTCGTGCCACGTACCAATCGCGGCATCTTCGCCATCAACGAATTACCCGACTTGTCGGAGCGTATTCAGGTGGGTCTGCTCAACGTTCTCGAAGAGCGCGACGTTCAGATCCGTGGCTACAAGATTCGGTTGCCGCTCGACGTGCTGCTCGTCGCATCGGCCAACCCCGAGGACTACACCAATCGCGGTCGCATCATCACGCCGCTGAAGGATCGTTTCGGTAGTCAGATCCGTACGCACTATCCGCTCGATGCCGCCACGGAGGTGGAGATCGTGCGTCAGGAGGCGCGTCCGCCGTCCGTGGGCGATATCACCGTCGCCGTGCCGCCGTACCTCGAGTCGGTCGTGGCCACCTTCAGCCAGCTCGCGCGCAGTAACAGCCAGGTCAATCAGCGCAGTGGTGTGAGCGTTCGCTTGAGCGTGAGCAACTACGAAGTCATGGCGGCCAACGCGCTCCGTCGTGGTTTGCGACTGGGTGAAACGTACGTCGTGCCGCGCGTGTGCGATCTCGATGCCTTCGCGGCTGCGTCGGGCGGAAAGATCGAAGTGGAAGCTCTCGAAGACGGTCGTGAAGGCCAGGTGCTCCGCGAACTCGTGAAGGCAGCCGTGCTGACGGTGTATCGCGATGTGGTTCGCCCCGAGTTGGCGCGTGACGTGGTGACCGCCTTCGAAGAGGGAGCGATCGTCACGACGGGTGAAGACGTTCCGTCCGTGACGCAGGCGGCTCTGGCCGAGCAGATTCCGGCTCTCAAGCCGGTGCTCGACGGCTTGTTGAACGGCGACACCAGCGCGGCGGCCACGGCGGCGGCGGTGGAGTTCGTGCTCGAAGGGCTACACCTCTCGAAGCGTCTGAACAAGGACGCCAGCGCAGCCTCCGGCGGCACGTACCGCGCCCGCTAACCCCATCCCATCCCGCTAACCCCATCCCATCCCGCGAACCCATCCCATTGGGTGCGAAACCCCGGCATTTTTGCCGGTATTCCCACCCATGCGATCAGTGCACGTCCGTATGGGGAACCAGACCGGCAAAAATGCCGGGGTTTCGCACCCATTCAGGCGAGGCAGGCAAGAGGCAATGTGCAGTGAGCAGTGAGCACTTAGCGGTTGGTGGTGGCGCCGTCCACGGCCAGCGTCGCGCCACTCACGAAACTCGCGCGATCGCTGCACAACCACACCGCGGCCTCGGCCACTTCACTCGCCTCACCCAAGAACCCGCGCCCCACGCTGCGCCCCAACGTCTGCTCGATCGCCGGATCGCCGTTGATGTACGCCTCGATCGACGGCGTGCGCGTCGTGCCGGGCAGAACCGCATTCACTCGCACACCCTTGGCCGCGAACTCCTGAGCCGCGCACTTCGTGAGCCCGAGCACACCATGCTTGGCCGCCGTGTAGTGCGGCAATCCGGGCGCGCCCACGATGCCGGCACTCGACGATGCATTGACGATCACGCCGTATCCCTGCACCGCCATCACCACGAGTTCGTACTTCATGCACAAGAACACGCTCGTGAGGTTGATCGAGATCATTTGCTGCCACTCGTTCAACGTCAGATCGAGGAACGATCCGAACCGCCCGCTGATTCCGGCGTTGTTGAACGCGCAGTCGACGCGGCCGTACGCGTGCACCGTCGACAGAACCATCGCTTCCACGTCGGCCTCGGTCGTGAGATCGGCATCGAACGCCGTGGCCTCGCCACCGCGTTGACGGATCTCCTTCACCACCGACTCGGCGGCGCTCACGTCCTTGTCGACCACCATCACGGCCGCACCCTCGGATGCGAACAACCGCGCGGCCGCTTCGCCGATTCCTTGCGCCGCACCGGTGACGATCACGACCTTGCCCTCAACCAACCCCAGACGAAGAGGGAACGCGGCGCGCATCATCTCGCTCGTTTCTTCACCCACCAACGGAATTCCGAGGGGAGTGGGCTCGAGCGGACTCGGGGGATTGGAAGGCGTCTCGGCCACGAATCCCACCGTAGTTCTCAGCGGACCATCGAAAGTGCCTTCCTCGCCAACGGAGCGCTATGTCAGAATGCGGTGATGACCACGCGAATCGTCCTCGGAACGTGTCATCACGACTGTCCCGATTCGTGCGGATGGCAAGTGACCGTCGAAGACGGACGCGCGGTGTCGATGCGCGGCAATCCGGATCACCCGTATTCGCAGGGTGAACTCTGCCCGAAGGTCAATCGTTTCCTCGACCGCGTGTACAGCCCCGATCGCATCCTCACGCCGCTCATCCGCACCGGCGCCAAGGGAGACGCACAGTTCCGCGCCGCGTCGTGGGCCGAAGCGCTCGCCCTCGTGGCCGATCGCGTGGGCGAGATCGTGCGCGACTGGGGCGGCCAAGCGATCGTGCCGTGGGGTGACGCCGGAACCCAGGGTTCACTCATGATGAACTCGCTCGACCGGCGGTTCTTCGCCCGACTCGGATCGTCGATTCAAGTCGACTCTCTCTGCGGCGCGGCTGCTCTCAGCGGAACCGCCGCCGCCCTCGGATCACCCCTCACGTGCGATCCACTCGACGTGCGATACGCCGATCTCGTCTTCTTGTGGGGAACCAACACGCGTCTCACCAATCGTCACCTCTGGCCCTTCATCGAAGAAGCGCGAGCCAAGGGTGCGCGCGTGATCGTGATCGACCCGGTGCGCACCATCACCGCCGACGCGGCCGATCAGTTCGTTCAGCCTCTGCCCGGAACCGACGTGGCCCTCATGCTCGCCATGATGCACGTGCTCATTCGCGACGATCTGGTCGATCACGACTACGTGCAACGCCACACCACCGGCTTCGACGAGCTGGCCCGGCACGTGGCCGATTGGACCCCGGCCCGTGCTGCGGCGGTGTGCGGGATCGATGCCCACATCATCGAACAACTGGCGCGCGACTACGGCAACACGCCCAAGGCGTTCATCCGCACGTTGATCGGAGCCGAGCACCGCGAGCACGGGGCCCAGTTCTTCCGCACACTCGTGTGCCTCCCCACGCTCACCGGAGGGTGGAAGCACAAAGGCGGCGGCTTCTCGCGCAGTGTCGGGTCGTACAACAACGCGTTCCTCGACGACGACTCGTTCAGCGCACCGCATCTCGCCGCCGGTAAACCCCGTCGGCCGATCAGCATGAATCAAATCGGTCGCGCGCTCACCGACCCGACACTCGACCCGCCCGTCAAGGCCCTCTTCGTCTACAACGGCAATCCGGTCGCCACCGCACCCGAGGCCGCCACCATCGCTCGCGGCCTCCAGCGCGACGATCTGTTCACCGTGGTGTCCGAGCAGTTCATGACCGACACCGCGCGTTTCGCCGACGTGATCTTCCCGGCCACCACACAAATCGAACAGAACGACGTGGTCACCGCGTGGGGTCATCTCCACTTGGGTTTCAACCACCAAGCCATCGAGCCGGTGGGCGAGAGCGTGCCCAACACCGAGTTGTGGCGGCGCCTCGCCCGCGCGATGGGCTTCACCGAACCCGAATTGTTCGAGTCCGACGAGTCACTGCTCACGAAGTATCTGGCCGACGTCGATGCCGAGGCGTTGCGTCGCGACGCGGTGATCCACCTTCCGTTGCCCGACGATCTGCGCCCCTACGCCGACGGCGGATTCGCCACACCGTCAGGTCGGTTCGAATTTGCCAGCGCGCATCTCGAGGCCCAAGGTCATGGTCGTTTGCCCGAATACCGTCAGCCGATCGAGGGTCCGGGCGGGCCGGCCAGTGCGAAGTATCCGCTCGTCCTCATGTCGCCCAAGATCCACCAGCGATTCCTCAACTCGTCGTACTCGCACCTCGATGCGCACGCGAACCCCGAGGGCGAGATGTATTGCGAGCTCACCACGACCGATGCCGCGGCCCGCGGAATCGCCGACGGCGATCGTGTGCGTGTGTTCAACGACCGCGATTCCATCGACGTGGTGGCCCGAGTGACGGCTAGGCCGCGCACGCGTGACGGCATGACGATCGTGCCCTTCGGCTGGACGTGGTCGCGCACTCGCGATCGCAAGACGGTCAACGTTCTCACCAACGACACGCTCACCGACTGGGGTGGCGGTGTGGCGTACTACGACACGCTCGTTCAGGTCGAGCGGGTCAGCTGATCACGAACGTTCGTCGCGCAGAGCCGAGCGCCGCACCTTGCCTGCGTCGTCGCGAACCGGTTCACGTGTGAATTCGAACGTGCGCGGGATCTTGTAACGCACCAGTCGATCGGCCAAGAACGTGCGCATGTCGTCGTCGCTCACCTCGGTCGACACTTGAACGACCGCGTGCAGTCGACTGCCCAGATCTTCGTCAGGGATTCCGATGACGGCCGACGACACCACACTCGGATGTTCCGACAACGCGTTCTCGATTTCGGCCGGATAGATGTTGGCACCGCCCGACAGGATCATGTCCTTGCGTCGATCGGTGAGATACACGTAGCCCTCGGTGTCGATCCAACCCATGTCACCGAGGCTCTCCCAACCATCGGGCGTTCGCCGCGCCTCGGCCCCGAGGTATTGATACGTCGTCTTGGTGTTGCGCATGAAGATCTCGCCCTCGGTACCGGGCGGCAGTTCTTCGAGCGTGTCGGGATCGAACACCCTCATCTCACCACCGATGCAACGACCGACCGACCCGCGATGGGCGAGCCATTCGTCGCCGCGGATCACCGTGACGGCCTGCGCTTCGGTGCCGGCGTACAACTCGAAGATCTTCTCGCCACCGAGCCAGTGGCACCATTCCTCTTTGAGCCAGGCCGGACACGGTGCAGCCATGTGCCAGAGCACCTGCAACGTGGAGAGTTCGTACCGATGGCGAACGTCGTCGGGCAGACGTGAGATGCGCGACATCATCGTTGGCACCATCAAGATCCAATCGACTCCGTACGTCTCGATCGCGGCCAGAGTCGCCTCGGCGTCGAAGTGTTCGAGCAACACCACATGATTGCCATGGAAGATCGCTTGAGCGCCGAACGAGAACGGAGCGTTGTGATACAGCGGTCCGGGGATGCACACCACTCCGTCACGACGTTGACCGAGTGACGGCATCTCGGTGAGCACCGTGCCCGGATCGCCCGACACGATGAGCTTGGGCCGACCGGTCGAACCGCCCGACGTGGGAGCCTTCCACGACGGCGAAACTGCATCGGGAAGGGGTGCGTCGCTCGTGTCAGCGAGCGGGGTGAAACCGATGGGAACCGTGCGCCGAGTCGGATGCGCGGCTGGTTCGGCGCCCACCACCAGAGCCGAGTCGGCCAACTCGACGATGGCTTGGCGTTCGCGATCGGGCAGGCGGTAACTCACCGGTTGCGGAATCGCCCCGAGCTTCCAGACCGCGGCGCACGCGAGATAGAACTCCACCGAATTGGGCAGCGCCACCGTGACGTACCGTCCGTGCTCCACACCGAGGTCGGAGTACACGCGCGCCAACTGATTCGAACGCCGATCGAACTCGCGTCGCGTGAGCACGTGGTCGCCGCACGTGACACACGGGCGATCGGGGTCGGCCTCGGCGTTGGCGGCCAGGGCCTGAGAAATGGAGATCACGGGCATGGCGCCATCATGCCCGATCGTTCACGTCGACGACGCAGTGATCCCCGGGTGTCCGCTCATCTCGATGAAGATGGCCGAGCACGTGGCGATGAGCGGAGCATCGGGTCGATCTTCGCGCAACTCTGACTCGACGAAGAGTTTGCGTCCGTCTTGGCGATCGAGGCGAGCCGCGATCACGAGCGGTGTGTGCATGGGCACGCCGGCCGAATAACGAATGGAGAGTTGGCCGGTGTACGCCACCACTTGGTGCATGTTGATCACGAAACCGAGCGCGTCATCGAACGCCAGCGCGATCACACCGCCGTGGCCTCGTTGCGGCGGACCTTCGTGCGCGGCGTCGAAACGGAAGCGAGCCTCGATGCCCTGGCCGGCGCGGGTGACCACCATGTCGAGACCGAGGGGGCTGCCCGGACCCGAACCGGGTCGTCCGATGTGACTCGGAAGTACGCCGCCTTCGGGGATCTCGAGTTTGAGCGACTGGCCGTACATCGACAAGTCACGAACACGGCGGGGCGCCGACTCGAGCCGCGCGATGGCGTTCTCGATCTCGTTCGTGACGGCCTCCATGTCGGCCAGGCTCGACTCGCGGCCGATCACCGCGTGCGACAAGCGCCGCGTCGCTTGGCCGAGCCGAACGCGCGCGGCGTCGTACTCGGGATCGACTCCTTCGGGGGTGGACATTCCGTCGAGTTTGTCGTGTCGGCCGACGGTCCGACGATTCCGACACCTTCGCGACAATGCGTCATCGGTCTAACCTCGGCTCATGGACGTCGTCTGGACCGATTTGCACCGACTGCACAGCCCGCAGCACGAAATCAACATGGGACAACCGATTCCCACCTACGAAAAGCCGAGTCGGGCCGAGACGATTCGCGAGCAATTGGCCACCGATTCGTCGTTCCGTTTCGTCGATCGTCGCGAGTACGGCATCGAACCCATCGAAGCCGTGCACCACGCCGGACTCATCGCGTTCCTCGAAACCGCCTGGGCCGAACTCAACGCGCGTACGGGTCGTACCGAGTTCTTCCCCGAAGCGATGCTCCATCCGGGTCTACGCGCGGGTATGGGAAATCCGCCATTGCCCACCAACGCGGTCTCGGGTCTCGGTTACTGGTGTTACGAAACCGCCACCCCGCTCGCCGAAGGCACCTACACCGCCGCCCGCGCATCGGTCGACGTGGCCCTCACCGCGGCGCAGATCGTTCTCGACGGCGCGTCGTCGTCGTACGGGCTGTGTCGTCCGCCCGGCCACCACGCCGCGGCCGATGTGTTCGGCGGTTTCTGCTTCTTCAACAACGCGGCGATCGTCGCGCATCACATCGCATCCACCACGGGATCGAAAGTCACCGTTCTCGACGTCGACTACCACCACGGCAACGGCACGCAGCAGATCTTCTACGAACGTGACGACGTTCAGTTCGTGTCGCTGCACGGCGATCCCGATCGCGCATACCCGTGGTACATCGGTTACGAAGAAGAGACCGGCGTCGGGGCGGGTCGCGGCTCGACCGTCAACGTGCCGCTCCCGGCTGAGACGGAAGACGACGTGTACGTCGTGCGATTGGCCGACGTGGCCGCCAAGATCGCCGTGTTCAAGCCATCGGTCGTGGTGGTGTCACTCGGTGTCGACACGTACTGGAACGACCCGATCTCCGATCTCGCGCTCACCACCGACGGCTACCGCCGCTGTGGCGAGGTCGTGAAGTCGCTCGGCATCCCGACCGTCGTGCTGCAAGAGGGCGGTTACGACATCGAAGCCATCGGCCGCAACGTGCACGCCTGGTTGTCAGGTCTGCAGGGGTAAGAGTTCGCCGGCTGCCTCGCCGAGGTGGTCGACCCACGCTTCGGGTGACGGCGGTTCCACGATCGGAATCGCCACGAATTTCGAGAAACCCGCGTCGACGAATCGACCGATGGTGTCGCGCAACGCCGCCCAGCCTTGCGGAACCAATGCACTCACGTCGTCGAGATCGGGACGGCGCGCCGACAGGCCGGCGCGCAAGGCGTCGGGCAGCGGGCCGAGTGTGTACGGAATGAGCGCGCCGAAGTGTTCGGGATCGATCGTGCGATCGTGTTGAGCCGCCACGTCCTCGACGACCTTGCGACCCTCGGCCACGTCGTCGGGAGTCACGAAACTCGGAAGCCAACCGTCGGCCAGTCGGCCGACTCGCTTGAGTTCGCTCGGGGCGATTCCGCCCAGCCACACGTCGGGTGGTGTCTGCACGGGCTTGGGCAACACGCGCAGGTCGTCGTAGTGGAAGAAGGTGCCGTGGTGCGTCACACTCGGTTCGAGCCAGCACTTGCGCATCACGGTCAAGGCTTCGTCGAAACGCTTCGCACGTTCATCGCGAGCCACGCCGAACGCCTGTTGTTCGTGTGGGTCGGCCACGCCGAGACCGAACGCCGGAAGGAGCCGTCCGCCCGAGAGTCGATCGAGAGTGGCCAGCTCCTTGGCCAGCACCACCGGATTACGACCCGGCAGCACCATCACGCTCATTCCGAACTTCAAGCGCGTGGTTCGTCCGGCCGCGAACGACATGGCCACGAGCGGATCGGGAGCCTCGCCACCGATGCGTTCGCTCAACCACAAACTGTCGAACCGCAACGACTCGAGGGCATCGACCACGGTGGCGAAACCGGCGTCGTTCAGCGACGTGCGCACACCGAATCCGTAACCGACACGAATCTTCATGATCGGCGGGCGAGTTCTTCGAGGATGTCGGCGGTCTCGCGAGTCATCGACGTGAATGGCGAGTGGTCGGTGTCGAGTTCGATCGTGCGAGTGCAACGCGCGGCCAGGAGGCGTTGGTGCTCGGGATGCACCGAGTCGTCGCGAGTGCACAACACGTACGTCGAGGCGATGTGGTCGCGTCCGTTTCCGGTGGCCGGCTGGGTGACGGTCGACATCGGCTGCGGTGACAGCCGGGCCAACGACGACGTGATCGTGGCCTCGTCGCAACAGTTGTAGAGAGCGGGCCCGGCCAACACCGGGTCGAGAACCGAGGTGCCATCGGGCTTGGCCACCATCGCCGGACCGAGTCCCACGTCGTGACGCGGGAACGAGCCCAACGCACTCATGACCGACTCGCCCGAGTTCAGAGCGAACGCCGCCACGTACACCAGATGGCTGGCCAGGGGAGTGCGGTGGCTGGCTTCGGTGATCACGGCACCGCCGTAACTGTGGCCCACCAACACCGGATCGTTCACGCCGCGATCGCGCAACATCGTGAGAACGTTCGACACTTCGGCGGCGTCGCCGTAGAGGTCGGAGAGCGGAGCGGTGGACGCACCGTGTCCGGGGAGGTCGATGGCCAGACTCGGAACGCCGCGTCGTTCGAGCTCGGCTTGGAGCGAGGCCCAGCACCATGCACCGTGCCAGGCGCCATGAACGAGCACCACGTGTCGAACTGTCATGGCGCGATGGTGTCACCCCGCGCGGGGTCGGACCGAATCAGATGACGGTCAGCGACGAGCCGGCAGCGACGTGTTGACCCAACTGGCGGCGAAACCCACGGCCAGGGTGCCCAGAACGAGCGAGCCGTCGGAGACGTCGGTGGTGGCCGAAAGCACCACGGCGGTGGCGGCGGCCACAACGCTGAGGACGAGGGCCAGAACGCGCGTGTGCACGCGGCGCACGAGGTCGAGGCGCAGGGGGCGGATCTCTCGGTTGCGGTCGATGGGGTGAAGAGTCAGCATGTCAATCGCCTCGTGGAACTGATGATGCCAGCGCGGTGTGACGACTCGTACGGATTGTCATCGAATTGGAGTCGTCGTCACACAATCGGAACAATCCGGCCGGCCACTCGTAACCTGCGCGTCATGACTGCGTCGACTTCCCACACCCAACAACCTCTCGACGTCTTTCGACTCGACGGACGCGTGGCCATCGTGACGGGCGCTTCGGCGGGCCTCGGTGCGCACTTCGCTCGAGTTCTGCACGCGGCTGGCGCCAAGGTGTCGGTGGCGGCCCGCCGAGTCGAGCGTCTCGAGTCGCTCGTGGCCGAACTGCCCGGCGCCATCGCCATTGGCGCCGATGTGAGTTCACCGGACGACCGCGAGCGACTGGTGGCCGAGACCGCCGAGCGCCTCGGGCCGCCCAAGATCCTCGTCAACAACGCTGGTATCGGGCACAAGGTCGCGGTCGAGGACGAAGACCTCGAGACGTTCCGCGAAACCATGGAAGTGAACGTGACCGCCCTCTGGCACCTGTCGAAGTTGGCGGCGCCGCACATGATCGCCAACGGTGGCGGCAACATCGTCAACATCGCGTCGATGTACGGGATCGTGGGGGCCGCGCCGGTGAAGCAGGCGCACTACTGCGCTTCGAAGGGTGCCGTCATCAACCTCACGCGCGAACTCGCGTTGCAGTGGGCGCGCAAGGGCATTCGCGTGAACGCGTTGTGCCCGGGCTGGTTCCCGACCGAGATGACCGTGGCCATGGAAGAGGAAGCGAGCATGGCGTACGTGCGTCAGATGTCGCCGCTGCCGCGCCTCGGTGAACTCGACGAGCTCAACGGTGCGCTGTTGCTGCTCGCATCCGACGCGGCGTCGTTCATGGTCGGCCAAACCGTGGTGGTCGACGGCGGTTGGACCGCGCGTTGATCCTGCACCTCGCGGTTCGATCCGACTGGGAAGCCGCACGAGCGAGCGGGTCGTACCCGTGGTCCACGCGCGGGCGCACCGTCGAACAAGAGGGCTACGTTCACTGCAGCCACGAACATCAGTGGCGTGGAGTCCGCGATCGCTTCTACGCCGATCTCGCCGACGACCAACTCGTTCTGCTCGTGGTGGACGAGAGCAGGTTGTCGTCGCCGGTCGTGGTCGAGCAGACCGGCGGTGCGCCCGACGCGTTTCCGCACATCTACTGTCCGCTGGAAATCGCTGCCGTGGTGGAAGAGCGCGCTGTCACGCGCGATTGATCATCCGTCGATCAGGTTCAGATCGCGGGTGTGAGGTGCGCCCACGGTGAGGCCGCTTCGAGTAGCGACGCCAACCTGATGAGAACGTCTTCGCGACCGTAAGCCGCAACCAGCTGGATGCCCACCGGGAGTCCCTCGGGTGTGCGATGCAGCGGAAGACTGATGGCCGGCTGGCCACTCTGGTTGAACTGACCCGTGAACGTGACCCATTCGCCGGCGCGTGCGAGCGGAGCCATCGGGCGATTCGGATCGTTGACGATCGTGCCCACCTTCAGGGCCGGCTCGGACAGCGTGGGTGTGACGAGGATGTCCCAGCCGTCGGCCCACCACTGCTGCATCCGGCGGCGATACGCGGACGTACCGGCCAGGACCGCAGCGTAATCGACGCCCGACACCTTCTCGGCGAACTTCGCCTGGGCCCAATTCATGAGCTCGACGTCGTCGATCGTGATCTCACGACCGAGAGTGTCCGCGAAGCGACGCAGCGACATGCCCATGTTGGTGCTCCACATCGCGGCGAACGTGGTCGTCTGGGATGCATCAGTCAACACCTCGGGCCACGTCGCTTCCACGTGGTGACCGAGCGACTCGAGCAGTGCGCCCACGGCGTTCACGCCCTTGGTGCATTCCTGGTGCACGGCGAGACCACGCGGACTGTGATCGAGGATTCCGATACGTAGGCGACCGGCGGGCGCGCCGACTTCGTCGACGTAGGGCCGAGCGGGCGGTGGTGCGATGACGGTGTCACCCACGCCGGGGCCGTGCACGGCGTCGAGCAAACGAGCGGTGTCGCGTACGGATCGGCTCACGCACAGTTCGACACCGAGTCCGCTCTCGTCACGGAACGGCGCCATCGTGATCCGACCTTGTGACGGCTTGAGACCGACCAAGCCACAACACGCGGCCGGAATGCGAATGGATCCGCCACCGTCACTCGCGTGCGCGATGGGCACCATGCCAGCGGCAACCGCGGCGGCGGCACCGCCACTCGATCCACCTGACGTGCGCGTGGTGTCCCACGGGTTGCGTGTGGGGCCCCACGCTTCGGGTTCGGTCACCGGAACGCTGCCGAGTTCGGGGCTGTTCGAACGACCGAGCGACACGAGTCCGGCCGCCTTGAAGCGGCTCACGAGCGTGGTGTCGGTGGGGGCGATGTAATCGGCCGCCTTGAACGCCTTGTTGCCGTGGCTGATCGGAAGGCCGGCCTCGGTGGCGTGCAGGTCCTTGATGAGATACGGAACACCGCGGAACGGCCCGGTCGGCAGTGCCGGATCACTCGCCGTCCGTCGCGCGTGGTCGTACCAGCGATACGTGACCGCGTTGAGTGCACCATCGAATCGTTCGATGCGTTCGGCCGCGGCCTCCACGAGTTCGAGCGGTGATACGTCTCGGCGTGCGACCATCTCGGCCTGAGCGGTGGCGTCGAGCCAGCGGGTGTCATCCGACAGTGAAGTCATGGGCCTGTCTTATCAGGGCCGTGAGCGTGCGGGAACAACGGCTCGGTTCTCACTAAGGTGATCACTCGTGCCCGAGGCCGCCTCATTCACCGATCCCGCTCGGAGCAATCGCGCCCTGTTGCGACACGCATCGGTCCGGCGCGTGCTCGGGTCGAGTGTCTGTGTGAACGTGGGTGTGATGCTGCAGGCCACGGCACTCGGCAAGCAGGTGTACGACATCACCGGTCGCGAACTCGACATCGGCCTGCTCGGCCTGGCCGAATTCCTGCCGGCCGCGTTACTGGTTCTCGTGACCGGATCGGTGGCCGACCGCTTCAATCGCAAGATCGTCGGATCGCTCGCGGTCACCGGCGAGTTGATCTGCTCGATCGCCTTGGCTTTGTACGCGATGTCTGAGCCGACGGCCGTGTGGCCGCTCTTCGTCATCGCGGTCGGCTTCGGTGGGTGTCGCGCCTTCGCCGCACCGTCCATCCGTTCGATTCCGCCGATGGTCGCACCGGACGGAACGTTGCCACGTGTGATCGCGTTGTACTCGGCCACCTGGACCGGGGCCGCCATCGTCGGCCCGGCGGCGAGTGGTTTCTTGTACGCCGTCGATCCGTCGTTGTCGTACTGGGCGGCGGCCGCGCTCATCGTGCTCGGAATCTGGCAGTTGGCGCGCGTGACGTTCTTGCGTCAACCCGATCCGCCGGCTCCCGACTCGAAGGTCACGTTGAGTTCGGCCTTCGAAGGACTCCGCTTCATTCGTCGCACGCCCATCTTGTTGGCGGCCATCTCGCTCGATCTCTTCGCCGTGTTGTTCGGTGGTGCGGTGGCTCTGTTGCCGGCCATCGCCGAAGACCGTCTCGGGGTGGGTGACGTGGCGTACGGCTGGTTACGCGCGGCCCCCGGCATCGGCGCCGCCATCATGGCGATCTTGCTTGCCTCGCGTCCCGTCACACGTCGCATCGGCAACGTGTTGCTCGTGGCCGTTGGTGTGTTCGGCGTCGCCACCGTGTTCCTCGGAATCACCACCAGTTACGTGGTGGCCTTCGCCTGTTTGGTGATCCTCGCCGGGGCCGACATGGTGAGCGTGTTCATCCGCAGCACGTTGGTTCCGCTCGTCACCCCCGACGACAAGCGCGGGCGCGTGATGGCTGTCGAAAACGTGTTCATCGGCGCGAGTAACGAACTCGGCGCCTTCGAGAGCGGTGTGGCGGCGCAGGCTTTCGGCACACAGGCGGCCGTGATCGGCGGAGGAGTGGCCACGCTCGGTGTGGTTGCCGCGTACTCGGTGGCATTCCCGGCCCTGCGCCGAGTGAATCGGTTCGAAGAACTCGATTCGGACGCTACGCCCTGACGGCGAGCCACACGATCAACGGCACCACGATCCACGAAAGCACGAGAAGCACGATCGCGTAGGCCGCGAAGTTGTAGCTCTCGTCGCGCGGTGGTTTACCGGCGGCGCCGATCGTCTCCCACAGCGCGCGCATCGGCTGATCGGTCGACAATTTGATGCGGCGCCGGGCCACGCTCGCGCTGTAGAGCGCGACCCACGACAACGACGCCAACACCACGAACAGAACGACGCCGAGCACGATCACGCCCGCAGAGGTGTCGAGGGCCGCGCGAGCCGCGCTCTGCAGGCCACTCACCGCCGACGTGAGCACGGCACCTCCGAGCAGAAACGTGGGGAGTCCGAGTGCTTTGGCGTTCATGCCCGCTTGCACGCGTCGCATGTCGAGCCGTGATCGCCGCAACATCGAGTGCTCCGGAGTTCCCCACGGCGAGTTGGCCTCGCGTCGTTCGTACAGGCCGGCCACACGTCCGGCCAGTCGGTTGATGTGGCTGCGCACGATCCAGCGCGTGACCTGTTGAACCAGCCACTGGGCGATCGGCTTCAGTGGTCCGAGGCGGCGCATCTCGGCCGGTCGGGCGCCGTTGCGATCGAGAACTTCGAGACCGCGAACCATCATGCGGTGGGCCTCTTCGAAACGATCGGGTCGATGCAGGGGGCGAACGGCCGACAACTCGGCCACCATTTCCTTCTCCACTGTGCCCTTGCCGCCGATCTGGGTGAGCAGGACGTCTTTTTCTTCGTCGGTGTCGGCTCGTAGCACACGGAGGGCGTCGAGGCGATCGAGCAGGAGTTCGGCGGCCGTCTCGATCGCGGGTTCGTTCGACGTGTCGTTCCTGTGTTCGCCGGTTGCTCCGCTCACGATTCGGAAAATAGTCGGTGTCGGGCGGATTCGCAGACGGGTCGTTACCGTAGGGGGAGTGAAGGGTCAGTTCGTCAAGAAGTTCTTCGCCGAGTTCCGCGAGTTCATCAACAAGGGGAACCTGGTCGCGATCGCGATCGGCTTCGTGATGGGTTCGGCGTTCACGGGCCTGGTCACGGCCCTGGTCGAGAACGTGATCATGCCGGCGGTGGCCATCCCCTTCGGGAAGCCCAACTTCGACGACGTGCTCATTCTCACCATCAACGACGCCGAGATTCGCTTCGGTGCGTTCCTGACGGTGGCCGTGACATTTCTTTCGATCGCTTTCGTCCTTTTCACCGTCTTGAAGATCTACAACCGGGCCACCGGGGACGAAGCCGTGGCCCCGCCGTCCGAGATCGGCCTGCTCATCGAGATCCGCGACGAGTTGCGTGCGCAGCGGCCCACCAACGGGTGATCGTGCGTCGCGCCTTCGTGTTGTTGGTTGCACTCACGGCGACCGCTTGTTCGTCCGGATCGTCGACGCCCGCGGTCACGTCGACCGTGCCGGCCACCATCGCCGGCGTGGGTTCGTTGCCGCCTATCGGTCTGTATCTCGAAACTCTGGGTGGGGCTCCGTCCACGTTCCCCGACGGTCAACGGGTTCCCGTCCAGCAGTCCACCGTCGGTGAAGCGGCGACTGGTCCGCGCGTGTTGATGATCGGCGATTCGATCCTCGCGATGGTGTCGCGCCGGTTCACGAATGCGGCCTGTCAGTCGATCGTGCCCCTCGGCTGGCAGATGTCGATCGAGGCCGAGATCGGTCGCGGCATCACGTTCGCACCCACGGTTCTCGACGCCAAGGATGCCGATCAGTGGGACGCGTTCGTGTTGTTCCTGGGCACCAACTACTCGGGCAACCGCCCCGAATTCAAGCGCGTGCTCGGTCAGGTGCTGGACGAGATGTCACCGCGTCCGGTCGTGCTCTTCACCACCAGCGAATTCCGGCCCACTCAGCGTGACGTGAACTCGGTGATCGAGAACGAAGTGCTCACGCGCGAGAACGTGTGGTTCGTCGACTGGCGCGCCATCTCGAAGGCGCCGGGTGTTCTTGCGGGCGACGGCATCCATCCGTCCGATGACGGCAACGACTTCTTGGTGGAGAAGATCACCCAGGTTCTCGGTCGCGCTCCCGGTGACGAGAAGGGCGCTTGTTTGCCCTCCGACTTCAAGGACGACGAAGAAGCACCCGACGCCATCCGAGACATCGTCGACGACGGCGCCGCCGACGATGCGACCGACGACACGGGCGTCCCGAAGTCGTCGTCCACCACACCGCGAACTCCGGGAGATTCGACGCCGTAGCGAGTTGTCGCATCGTCGTCGATCCCACACACTGATTCCGTGCTCCAGGTCCAGTCGCTTCACGTCGAGATCGGTGGTCGTCTCGTCGTCGAGGACGCCACTTTCACGGTGATGGCCAAGGACAAGGTCGGTCTGGTGGGCCGTAACGGCGCGGGCAAGACGAGTCTGTTCAAGGTGCTGGGCGGGGAGAACGAACCCACGCACGGCAAGATCGTCCGCAAGGGCGGATTCGGATACCTGCCGCAGGATCCGCGCATCGCGGGCGTGTTCGACGGGCGCACCGCCATCTCGCACGTTCTCTCGGGTCGCAACATCGACGACGATCTTGCACGCCTCGAAAAGTTGCGCGTCGCCATGGAAGCCGACGCCACCGAACGCAACGTGTCGCGCTACAGCCGGGCCGAGGACGAGTTCGCGCTCAAGGGTGGTTACGCCGCCGAGAGCGAAGCGCGGGCCATCGCCGCGGGCCTCGGTCTCACCCAGTCACGACTCGATCTTCCGGTGGGTGTGCTGTCGGGGGGCGAACGTCGACGCGTCGAACTGGCACGCATCCTCTTCGCCGGCAGCGATGCGTTACTCCTCGACGAGCCCACCAACCACCTCGACGTCGACGCCAAGACGTGGCTGCTCGAATTCCTGCGCTCGTATCGCGGTGCACTCCTCGTGATCAGCCACGACCTCGACCTTCTCGACGAGGCGATCACACGTGTTCTGCACCTCGATCGCCCGGCCGAGGATTCGATGGGGCATCTGGTGGAGTACCGCGGCACGTACACGCAGTACCGCAAGGCCCGCGCCAACGACGAAGAGCGGCTGGCGAAGAAGGCCGCTCTGCAAGCCAAGGAAATTCAACGACTGCAAACCGTCGTCGATCGCTTCGGCGCCAAGGCGACCAAAGCGGCGATGGCCCACTCCATCGAGAAGCGCATCGATCGGCTCGAAGCCGATCGTGTGGTTGGGCCGTCAGCCACCAAGACGATCACCGTCCGTTTCCCCGATCCGCCGCCGAGTGGTGAAACCATCGTCGTCGCCGAGCGCCTGTGCAAGGCGTACGGCGGGCCGCCGGTGTTCGAAGACGTGTCGTTCGACATTGGTCGTGGCGAACGCCTCCTCGTTCTCGGATTGAATGGTGCCGGCAAGACCAGTCTGTTGCGCATCCTGGCCGGCGAGAGCACGGCCGACCTGGGCGACTTCCGATTCGGGCACAACGTGCACGTCGGCTACTACGCCCAGGAGCACGACAACCTCGACACCAACGCGTCACTTCTCGACAACATCCGCCGTGAGGTGCCACCCGGAGTCCAGTTGACCGAGACACAACTGCGTGGCCTACTCGGCATGTTCGGATTGTCGGGCGAGAAGGTGTTCCAGCGGTCGGGCACTCTCTCGGGTGGTGAGAAGACCAAGTTGGCACTCGCCATGCTCATGGTCGGTCGCAACAACGTTCTCCTCCTCGACGAGCCCACCAACAACCTCGACCCGCCCAGCCGCGAGGCGGTGGCCGATTCGCTCGCGTCGTGGAAGGGTTCGATCATCTTCGTGAGCCACGACGTCGAATTCGTCGAACGTCTCGACCCCACCAAAGTTCTCCTGATGCCCGATGGTCAGGTCGACTACTTCGGAGCCGATTGGCTCGACCTCGTGAGCCTGGCCTGACGACTCGGAAGGTTTCGGTGCACGGCGCGCAGTCACCTGCGGCTACGGTGCCCCACATGCGAGTAGGAATCTTCGGCGGAGCCGCCAACGACGGATCGATCGATGCCATGGTGGCCGAGGCCAGGCGGGCCGAAGCCGATGGCTTCCACAGTTACTGGGCGCCGCAGATCTTCGGCCACGACGCACTCACCGCTCTGGCGGTGGTGGGTCGCGAAGTGCCGCGTATCGAACTCGGCACGAGCGTGGTTCCGACCTACCCGCGCCATCCGATGATGATGGCGCAGCAGGCCCTCACCGTGAACGCGATCACCAGCGGTCGGCTGTGTCTCGGTATCGGCTTGAGCCACAAGGTCGTGGTCGAGTCGATGTGGGGCATGAGTTTCGACAAGCCGGTACGTCACATGCGCGAGTATCTCGAAGTCATGATGCCGCTGCTCGAAGGCAAGCCGGTGGGGTACGCGGGTGAAGAGTTCCGCGTCAACGGTGCGATCTCGGTGCCGGGTGGTTCGCGCCCGTCGGTCGTGATCGCCGCGTTGGGTGAGCAGATGCTCAAGGTCACCGCTGCTCTCGCCGACGGAACGCTCACCTGGTGCACTGGTCCGCAAACGCTCTCGTCGCACACCGTGCCCACACTGCGGGGCGCGGCCGACAAGGCTGGTCGCGACTCCACGCGTGTGATCGCGGCTCTGCCGGTGTGCGTCACCAACGATCGCGCGGCGGCCCTCGAACGAGCCGCCAAGGTGTTCGTGATCTACGGACAACTTCCGAGCTATCGCGCCATGCTCGACAAGGAAGGCGCGGCGGGTCCGGCCGACATCGCCGTGATCGGAAGCCGCTCCGAAGTGGTCGATCGCCTCGCCGCCCTGGCCGACATCGGCGTCACCGACTTCGCGGCGGTTGAATTCGGCGGAACTCCGGATGAAATCGCCGACACCCGAGCGGCCGTGAAGGAACTTCTCGGCTAGATCTCGGTCGACTCACCGGCACACGAAGAGGAGGGATCGTGGCAGCAGGCGTATCGGTCAGCAAGGACAACGGCATCGCGCGGATCGTCTTCGACAATCCGCCCGTCAACTTGTTCACCATCGAAGAGTTCCTTGCCACCGCCCAGATCGTCGGCGACCTGAGCGTCGACGACAGCGTGCGGGTGGTCATTCTCTCGTCGAACAACCCGCAGTTCTTCATCGCCCATTTCGACGTGGCGGCCATTCTCACGTTTCCCACCGACTCGCCCCCCGCCACCGAACTCAACGCCTATCACGTCATGTGCGAGAACCTGCGCATCATGCCCAAGGCCACCATCGCGGTGATCGAAGGCCGCGTGGGCGGCGGTGGAAGCGAACTCGCGCTGAGTTGCGACATGCGCTTCGCACTGCGCGCATCGAAGAAGCATCCGGGCGCGGTGTTCAACCAACCCGAAGTGGCTGTCGGCATCCTCCCGGGTGGCAGTGGAACGCAACGGTTGAGCCGCTTGATCGGTCGCTCGCGCAGTCTCGAAGTCATTCTTGGCTGCGACGACGTCGACGCCGACCTCGCCGAACGATGGGGTTGGGTCAATCGCACGTTGCCGCGCAAGAAGTTGTGGAAGCACGTCGAAGGTCTGGCGGCGCGCATCGCGTCGTACCCGGCCCACGCGGTGGCCGAGGCGAAGGCGGCAGTTCTTCTGGCTGAGAAGGGTTTCCCGGCCGATCTGCTGGCCGAAGGCAACGCGTTCAACCGCACGCTCGGCGGCCCGGGCACGCGCGAGGCGATGGAACGTTTTCTGGCCAACGGTGGCCAGACCCTCGAGGGCGAACTGCGTCTCGGTGATCTGACCCGGCCCTGACGGTCTAGGGTTCGGGCATGTCGTCATCGTCTGTTCCTGGTATCGATCGCGCCTCGGCCGACAAACTGCTCACCACCACGAGGTCGGTGCGCAAACGACTCGACCTCGACCGTCCGGTGGAAGCATCGGTCATCCAAGAGTGCATCGACATCGCGTTGCAGGCTCCCACCGGAACCAATGCACAGAACTGGGCGTTCGTGGTGGTGACCGATGCGGCTAAGCGCAAGGTGATCGCCGACACCTATCGCGGCGCGGGCGAGATCATGGCCGGTTCGGGTTATCCGCCGCCGCTGCCGCCCGGCGATCCGCGCGAGCACGTCATGCCCAAGGTCATGGAGTCGGCGCAGTATCTCGGTGAAGTGCTCGATCGTGTGCCCGTGCACGTGATCGCGTGTGTGCAAGGTCGCGTCGAGCAGGTGCCGATGGTGGTGGCGCAAGCCTCCACGTACGGATCGATTCTTCCGGCCGCATGGAGTTTCATGCTGGCATTGCGTTCCCGTGGTCTCGGCACGGCGTGGACCACCATTCACCTCTTCAAAGAGCAAGAGATCAGCCAGTTGCTCGGCATTCCGCCCGAGTGGACGCAGACGGCGCTCTTCCCGGTCGCGTACTACACCGGCGACGACTTCAAGCCGGCCCACCGACTCCCGTCGTCCACCATGACGCATTGGGATTCGTGGGGATCGCACCGTTGAGCATCCCGATCGATCCGAACCAACTCGCGCAACAACTCCACGACCGCCGCTTCGCGTACCTGATCACCGTCACTGACAACCGCAGTCATGTGGTGGCGCTCGTTCCGGAAGTGAACGGCGCGGTACTCGGTTTCACCACCACCGGAAAGACGACACGTCGCGACATCGACGCCAATCCCCGCGTCACGGTGGTGTGGCCACCCAGTGAGAGTTCGGAGTACTCGTTGATCGCCGATGGTGACGCCACCGTGCACGGTGACGAGGTGAGAGTCGTCGTCGAGCGGGCGGTTCTGCACCGACCGGCGTGATCAGCGGCGCAACAGGCTGGTGGCCTGGCTGACCACGGCCGGTGGCAGTGACGTCTGACTGCCGACCACGGTGACAGCGCGGATCGCCCCGTTGAGTTGCGAGAGCCATGCGACGGTGGCGGCGGGAACCTGTGACGCGGTGGCGCCGAGCAACACGCGACGATTGGGTCCGAGCACTCCCGTCGCCGAGATGGCATCGAAGCCGTTCGACTGATCGGAGATGTTGACGAGCCCCACGTTGGCGGTGCTCCAGCCGAACCCGCCGATGGATGCGGGGGCCGACAGGAAGTTGGCCAGGGCGGTGGCGGTGCCGTAGCGGTCGGCGCCCGCGATGCGGAACGTGGTCACGCCCAGAGCTTCGATCTGTTTCTTGGTCGTATCGGACACCACGCTCGCACCGCCGACGATGAGCACGTTGGTGATGCCGAGACCTTGCAGTGACGACTTCACCGAATCGGGAAGTCGATCGCGCTGTACGAGAAGGATCGGGAAGGCGCCAGCCGAATCGGCGGGCCCGAACGTGGCCGGACCGGCGATCACGGCGTCGGCGAAGCTGTCACCGCGCACGATGAACGCCGTGCGCTTGCCGTTGATGGTGCCGACCGTGGTGAGTCGACCAGCCACCGCGGTGGCGGTTTCGTAACGTGTGGCCCCGAACAGACGCTCGATGTTCGCGGACGACAATCCGGCTCCACCTTGGGAGGTCGACGACGTCAGTTGAGCCTCGATCGACGCGGGGATCGCTTGCGGACCACCCATGATCCAGATCTTCTGCGGCGCTTCGTTGACGATCGCAGTGATTTGAGTGGCGGTCAAGCCGGTGGGCGGCACCAGCATGATGTCAGCGTTCTGCTGTTTGGCGAGGGCCGCCGCCGCCATTCCATCGGCGTACACCGATCCGCTCGTCAATACGAGGTCGGTGCGATCGGCGGCCTGCTCGACCGCCAAGTTGGTGGCGAAGATGTCGTCGGTCGCACTCTGCTCGAGTCGTGTGACGGTGGCATCGCTGGACGTGTTGGCAGCGAGCGAAACGGCTGCGACCGCATCCACGAGTCCGGCTCCGCAATAGAAAACGTCACCCACCGTGCTCGAACACGACGAGCCATCTCCGGCGAATGGACGAGCGGTCTGCTTGAGAATGGCCTCCACTTGCGACGAATTGAGACTCGGATTGACCGACAACATGAGTGACACGATTCCGGTGACGATCGGCGTGGACATGCTGGTGCCCTGTTTGTAGCCGTAGGTCCAGCCGGATGTGCTGAGATCGACCGAGCGTGTACCGGCGTTCATCGTCGACAGAATTCCGGTCGGGCCACCCGGTGCGGCGATGTCGACCGGCGGCCCGTAGTTGGCGTAGGACGCGCGGGTGCCATCTCTGCGCACCGCCGTGACGGTGATGACGTTGTCGCACTTGGCCGGTGCGAAGTCGGTGGTGGCCAGGTTCTGGCCGGAGTTACCGGCGGCCACCACCACGACGGCACCAGCTGCGGTAGCAGCGTTGATCGCGTCTTGTTCGATCGCTTCACACGCGCTGGCCGAGCCGAGACTCAAGTTGATCACGCGCGCGGGGGTGGGGTTGTTGGGAACACCAGGGACCGGGAGACCAGCCGCCCAGCGAATGGCCGTGGCCTCGTCGGAGGTGCGACCTCCGCACGTGCCGAGAACACGCAGGTGCTGAATACGCGAGCGCTGATTGATTCCGGCCACACCGATGCCGTTGTTGGTGGACGCGCCGATGATTCCGGAGATGTGTGTGCCGTGCCACGAGCTGGGTTGGAACCCCGAACTCGTGGAACACGAATACGTCGGGTCGGCCACATCGGACCAGTCACCCAGGTCGGTCTCGTCGGCATCCCAACCGTCACCGTCTTTGCTGTCGCGCGTACGAAAAACGAAGTCGTATCCCTTCACCAAACGGTTGGTGAGGTCGGGGTGATCGAGACGACCGGTGTCGATGACGGCGATCACGAGATCGGGTGAACCGGTGGTGATGTTCCAGGCTGGTTCGATGCCGATGCCCGGGCCGGATGCCGGCAGATACCACTGGTCGGCGTAGCGCGGGTCGTTGATCACGGCCGAGAATCGCACACCGTCAGGGTCGGCGGCCTCGACCAGACCGGTGTTTTCGAGATGTTCGGCGATCGATTCGGCTTCATCTCGCGACACCGGTGTCGCAAGTCGAATCACGTCGTACCCCCCGCCAACCGAATCGACGATCACACCGTCGAGGCCGATGCGATCGATCACGTAGTCGGTGCTCGGCGCGCGTCCGTCGACACGATCGATCACGATCGACGAAACGAGTGGGCCGCCTTCTCGTGTGGGCGAGACCGAAGCGTGGGCTTCGGTTCCGAGCGCGGAGACGATGACGAGCGATGCGGTTCCGAGGTGAAGAGTTGTGCGCACGGCGCGCCGGAACGGAGTCATTTGTTGCATCACGATCGTATGACCACATCGTAAAGGCTGCTGGTGACAGATGTACTTCGCGTCACACGATTCGGTCGAGTTTGACCAGGTCTTAACGGTCAGAAAACGAGTTCGGCGAGCCGACCGATCGAACCTTCGTCGATGGGGTTGGCAACCAGAATCACTTCGTCGGCGCCCGCGTCACCGAGTTCGCGCACGCGTGCGGCCACATCGCTGACGGTTGCCGCCGAGTGCTCCGACGGGATCGGACGTTCGGTTGCCGACGGATCGACGTTGACGAGCAAACACGCGCTGCGTTTCACCGTGCTCGGCTCACGGCCGGCCTCTCGACACTGTTGGGTGATCGAGTCGTTCAGCGCGGAGAATCCCTCGGCGTCGTTACCGAACCAATCGAACCACGTGTTCCACCAGTCGACGTGGGGAAGAGCGGCCCTCAGCACGCGTGGGCCGGTGGAGCCGATCATGAGCGACTGATGGAAGCGTGGTCGCGGAAGTTGCACCACGTCGTCCACCTGATGGAAACGGCCGTCGAGGGTGATGCGCTCGCCACGCACGAGTGCGCGCACGATGGTGAAAGCTTCCTCGAAGCGGCCGGCGCGGTGGTCGAACGGCAATCCGAACGCGCGGAATTCGGGTTCGTTCCAGCCGGCCCCGACGCCCAGAACCAGTCGGCCGGCGCTGATCTCGTTGATGGTGGACGCCATCTTGGCGAGGACGGCGGGTGGGTGGAACGCGAGGCAGGCCACCAATGGGCCGATTTCGATCCGCTCGGTGGACGCGGCGATGGCACCGAGAAGAGTCCAGGCGTCCCAGGGCCCGCGTTCGGGTTGACCATCGCCTCGGTAGAGCAGATGATCGCCCAACCACAACGAGGCGAATCCGGCCGACTCGGCCAACTGCGCCATGCGGAGGTATTCGTCCCACGTGACGACCCGTTCGACTTCGGGAAGTTGGATACCGATACGCGGGTGGGGCATCTCGTCAGTCTGTCAGCCCGTACAGAGGTCACCTCGTTCGCCCTCGCCGACGCGCCGACGTGACGACTACCTTCAGGGGTGGAACTGGGGGAGTGTCAGTGGGTGATTTGGGTATCCGCAGCGATCCGGAGCGCATCGAGACCGAGTGGATGGCTCGGGTGCTCGACGCCGCCGGCCTCGCCCGAGGCGCAACACTCACCGACTGTCGATTCGGCGGTTACGTGGGCACCGGCCAGACCGGTTGCAACGCGCGCTTCCACCTCACCTGGGATCGAGCGGGCGATCGACCCGCCACCGTGATGGGCAAGTTCCCATCGCGTGACGCGACTGCGAAGGCCACCGGCTTCGGTGGATCGGCGTACATCACCGAGTGGAACTTCTACCGCAACATCGCGCCCACGCTGCGCGTGCGCGCGCCACATTGTTATCTCTCGGCCTTCGACGGTGACGCGCAGGAGTTCTGCCTCATCATGGAAGATCTCGCCGGCTCCGAGCAGGGTGATCACTTCATCGGCTTGAACGATGACGAGTTGGCCTCGGCCATCGAACAAGCGGTGCTGCTGCACGGTCCGCGCTGGGGCGATCCGACTCTCGATGCTTCGTGGCCGCAGCCATCCACGGAAGACGAACGATCTGAACGACTGGCCATGTTGTACGGGTTCTTGTTGCCGGCGTTTCTCGATCGACTCGGCTCTCGCCTCGACTCCGCCATCGTCGGCATCGTGAACGACTTCGCGCCGCTCGTGGGTCGTTGGGCGCGCGGCACCGGCACGCCGTTGACCGTCGCTCACTACGACTTCCGGCCCGACAATTTCTTGTTCGCGCGCACATCCACGGCGCCGCCGTTGGTCGTGGTCGACTGGCAGACCGTCAATCAGGGCCTCGGCATGGTCGACGTGGCGTACGTGATCGCCAGTAGTTACGCGCCGGGCGATCGGCCGCGCGAGCACGACTTGGTGGCCGAGTACCACCAGCGGCTGTCGGCCACGGGTGTATCGTACTCGTTCGACGACTGCTGGCGCGACTACCGATTCGGCGCGCTGTGGGGCCTCATCATCACGGTGTTGGCCACGTCGATGGCCGCGCAGACCGAACGCGGTGACGAACTCTTCGTTCGCATGGCCTCGCAATACGGATACCAAAGTCTCGAACTCGATTCACTGGAGCTGCTCCGCACATGACAACCACCGACTTCGATCCCGACCAGCTGCGCGACAAGTACCGGGCCGAGCGCGACAAGCGCCTGCGTACCGACGGCAACGAGCAGTACCAGATGATTGCGGGTGACTTCGCCCACTATCTCGACGACCCGTACGTCGCGCCCATCGATCGCGAACCACTCTTCGACGAAGTGCAGGTGGCCATCATCGGTGGAGGTTTCGGCGGCCTGTTGGCCGGAGCCCGACTTCGTGAGGCCGGGATCGACGACCTCCGCGTGATCGAAAAGGGCGGCGACTTCGGCGGCACGTGGTACTGGAACCGCTATCCCGGCGCGGCTTGCGACGTCGAGTCGTACATCTATTTGCCGCTGCTCGAAGAAGTCGGGTACATCCCGAAGGAGAAGTACTCGAAGGCGCCCGAGATCCTGGCTCACAGTCAGGCCATCGGTCGTCACTTCGATCTGTACCGCAACTCGTGCTTCCAGACCGAAGTGACCGAAGTGCGTTGGGACGACTCCATCCGCCGCTGGGTCATCTCCACCAACCGTGGCGACAAGATGCGCGCGCGTTTCGTGGTGATGGCCAACGGTCCGCTGCATCGACCCAAGCTGCCGGGTATTCCGGGTGTCGAGTCCTTCGAGGGTCACTCGTTCCACACCAGCCGCTGGGACTACGCGTACACCGGTGGATCGTCGGCGGGCGGTCTCGTCGGATTGAAGGGCAAGCGCATCGGCATCATCGGAACCGGCGCAACCGCGGTTCAGTGCGTGCCTCACCTCGGCGAGTACGCCGATCAGCTGTACGTGTTCCAGCGCACCCCGTCGTCCATCGACGTGCGCAACAATCGCCCCACCGATCCGTCGTGGGCACAGTCGCTGAAGCCGGGTTGGCAGCAAGAGCGCATGGACAACTTCAACGCGCTCGTGTCGGGTGGATTCGCGGCCGAAGACCTGGTGAACGACGGCTGGACCGACATCATCGGCAACTTGCTCATTCGTCTGCGCAAGGAAGCCTCACCCGATTTGTCGCCCGATGGTCTGGCCCGCAACCTCGAGTTGGCCGACTTCGAGAAGATGAACCAGATCCGCGCCCGCGTCGATTCGGTGATCACCGATCCTCGTGTGGCCGATGCGCTCAAGCCGTGGTACCGGCAGTTCTGCAAGCGCCCCTGCTTCCACGACGAGTACTTGGAGACCTTCAATCGTCCGAACGTGTCGCTCATCGACACCGACGGCCAGGGTGTCGATCGCATCACCGAGCGTGGCGTGGTGGCCAACGGCGTCGAGTACGAGATCGACTGCTTGATCTACGCCACCGGGTTCGAAGTGGGTACCGAGTACACGCGTCGCGCCGGCTATGAGATCTACGGACGTGATGGCGTGTCGCTCACACAGAAGTGGTCGGACGGAGCACGAACACTGCACGGCTTCCACTCGGTCGGATTCCCCAACTGCTTCATCATCAGCAACATTCAGTCGGGTTTCACGGTCAACTTCCCGCACATGCTCAACGAGCAGAGCAAGCACATCGCGTACGTATTGCGCCAGGCCCAAGACATGGGAGCCACGCTGGTGGAAGCCACCCATGCCGCCGAAGACGCGTGGGTGCGCACGATCGTCGACTTGTCGCAGAACAACGTGAAGTTCCTCGAGTCGTGTACTCCGGGCTATTACAACAACGAAGGCAAACCGGCCGCGCGCAGTCTGCAGAACGGCAGTTTCGGAGCCGGTCCGGTGGCCTTCGTGAAAGTGCTCGAACAGTGGCGGGCCCCGGGCGACATGGCCGGTCTGCACGTCGAGTGATCGACGCGAATCAACCGACCAGACGATCGAGGACCTGATCGAGTTCGGCCGTGGCCACGCCGATCGACTGGTCGGCGATGCCGAAGGGGATGAGCAGGGTGCTCTCGAAGCGCATCGACCCGCACGAGTACACGACGTTGGGGACGTAGCCGTCCTGGTTGCCGGCGGTCACTCGGGTAACTCGGGTAACTCGAGTGGGGGTTCCTCTGACTCGAACGCGGGTGGCAACGGCCGCGGGAACTCGAACCGTCCGTAGTCAGCGGCGGGTCGACTCGTACGTGGTGTTCAGGAACGACAGGATGGGCGGGATGACGCCTCGTGTTCGCACACTTTGGGTCAGATCGAACGCGTGCTCGGCGAACGGTAACTCGACGTAGACGACCGGCGAGTTGGACGTGGCCCGAAGTTCGCTCACGAACTCCCGAGCCTGCTCGACCGTGAGGAGCGAATCGATCACGCCGTGCAGGACGAAGAACGGCGGAGCGTCGGGCCGTATCCACGAGCGGGGCGACGCCGTCTCGAACAGGTCGGGCGCGTCCTTCTTCGAACGCTTCACCACCCAGCGGCCCACGAACTCGGAAAGAGCCGGCCCCTGTGTGTTGTCGCGGTCGGTCCAGTCGTATGCACCGTAGAACGGGACCGCCGCTTGCACAGAGGTGTCGACGTTCTTGAGGCCCGGCTTGAAGTCGGGGTGATCGGGTGCCAGTGCGGTGAGTGATGTGAGATGACCGCCGGCCGATCCTCCGGTGATGGCGACGAACGATGCGTCGCCGCCGAATGATGCGATGTTGGTTTTCGTCCAGGCAATCGCGCTGTTGACGTCGACGATGTGATCGGGCCAGGTGGCGCTTGGGCTGAGGCGATAGCGCGGAACCACGCACGTCCAGCCTGCTTCCGCGGCGGCCGCCAACAGTGGAAGCGCCTGCGTCTTGTTGTCGCCGACTATCCAACCACCGCCGTGGATCTGCACGAGAACAGGTGTGAGCTGCGATGTGGGGATGTCGGGTCGACGCCAGACGTCGAGGCGGTTGAAGTTGGGCTCGGGGCCGTAGGCGATGTTGCGGGTAGCGGCCGTCGTGTACTCACGACGGAGGAGAGGAAGCGGCCGATAGGGCTTCACGTTCCGCGGGGCGACGTTCGACAAACGAGGCCCTTCGTGATTCGGCAGCGCCTCGTCCAGCGCATCGGACGCGATGCGACCAGCTTTCTGGCCTTCGCGGTACATGAAGGCGTAGAAGACCAGCAGGGCCGGCGTGACGATCCACATGAATGCACGCCCCAGTGGCCCGAGCCGGCGGAGGTTGCGAACGTGCAGAACGATCTGCGCGAACGCGCACAGAAGCGGCACTTCGCTCACGGTCCAGCCGACGAGGAGCGAGGCCCCCATCAGTTCTGGTCGACGCTTCACGTCTGTTCTTACGCAGTGGGCGGGGGAGGAGTCGCGGTTGGCTGACGGCGCTTCACCAACAGACCGATGACCATGAGGAGCAACACGGCCACGACAGCGATGAGAACGATCAGGAGCGTGTTCGAGTCGGATGACTCTTCGCCACCGAGGTTCGACAAGTCGATCGCCTCGCCGGTTGCCGTGGCGCTTTCGATTTCGACACCGATCACGATGCCGGTTGCCTCATCGATGAGTTCACCCGTGGCCGAGTCGACCACGCCCGTCACCGCTCCGGTGGCCGGGTCGACGAACTGTCCCGACTCCAAGTCGTAGATGCCGATCACGTTGCCGGTGGCGATTTCGATGAGTTGCTGGGTGTTGCCGTCGAGATAAGCGCGAGGGAGTTGCTGTGCTTCGACGACTCCGCCGTTGGTGTCACCGCCGCTGACTTGCGGTGCCGCACCGCCGGATGTTCCACCCGCTTGTGGTGCGGCCGGGGTGACTCCGGGAGCAACTCCCGCTGCGACCGAACCGGCAGGGGCAACCGGCGCATCAGTCGACGCAGTCGCGGGGGCGTCGGTACCTGGTGCGGCCGTGGCCGGTGCGGCGGGTGCACCACCCGGCGTTGCGCTCGGTGCGGCGGTGGTGGCCGGGGCAGCCGTCGTGGCCGAGGCTGCGGGCGCCTCGGCGCGCACGACGAACACAGCAGGGCGGTACAAGAACTCGGTCTGGCGCGCATTACCCGGACCACTCATGCAGGCGAGAGTGATTCCGAAACGTCGCTCGGCGCGATCACCGAGGAAACCATCCTTAATCGTGATGCGAATCTCCCAGTTGCCGTCTTGAGGCGTGATCGCATCGCCGGTTTCGGAGCCGACCACGATGCGTTCTTCGAACTTCTCTCGGTCGGACGGGTTGAGACCTTGCGCAGCGATGGTGAGAACCTTCCAGCCGTTCGAACACTTGGCGGTTGCGGCGTTCTTCACGCTGATGTCGCCACTCTTCACGAGAACGGCGGGTGAGACGATGATGCCGCCGCGCAACGGATTGTTGGGGGCGATGGGTTGGTTACGTGGATTGGCCGGCGCGCTGATTTTCAGAACGCTGAAGCGACCCTCGTAAATCTTTTTGCCGTTGTCGTGGACGCATTCCACCGTCACGGCGACAGTGGCCGTGGTGGCATCACCGTCCATGGACGCAAAGTTCGGCACACCGACCGATTCGAATTTCACGATTACGTTGCCGTTGACCAGACCGACGTTCCAGCGTGGAGCAGTCGTGAAGGTACCGTCGCCTTCGAGCACCGAGACGCTTTGATTGGTGATCATTCCATCGGGTACACACAGCAAGTCACCGCGCATCGTGACCGGTTGGCCTTCCTTCACGCGGGCGTTGGCGGGGGTGAGTGTTCCACTTTGAACGCCGGCGCCAGCCGGAGCGTTGCCCCCACCCGCCGGTGCCGGAGCCGGAGCGGCGGCCGTGCCGTTGACGGCCACCTTCAACTTAAATCGCTTGCCACGCCGCGCCGGGTCGCCGGGTCGGCATTCGAGGACGATGGCGATCTGACCGCGGCCCACGAAGTTGCCCGGGTTCACCTTGAAAGAGACGGCGCCCGACGCCAGGCGGAAAGGTGGGGTGACCACCGCGGGTTGTGATGCGACGTCACCAGTTGGTGTGATCGATGCCGCCAACGTGTCGGTCGGATCGCACTTCTGAGAACTCTCGTAGGCGCTCTCCTGGTTCGCGTTGAGTTCGGTGCGACCGGTGAGCGGGTAGTCCTGCCAGGCCGCCGCATCGAGTGAGGGGACGGTCACCGTGAGTGTTGCGACCGAAACGGCGAGGGCGGCGAGTGAGCGACGACGGTTCGACGAGTGAAGAAGCATGAGATCCCCCTGTTCGCGCCCCACCTTACCCAACGATTCGAACTGGTTTCAGGGCTGATCCCGCCGTGGTTGATGGCTAGTTTCGCTTTGTGACTCGTTTGCTCTCCATCGCCGCCGGGGTTCATCCCGACCTCGCACCCGAACGGATGGTCGAGGTCGCCGCGGCCGCGGGCTGGCCTGCGTGCGGTGTGTGGTTCGATCCGGCCTCGTGGACCGATGCGACCACGCGCGCGGTGAAACAGCGGTTCGACGACACGGGTGTGGTGGCGCTCGATCTGGAGCCGATCATTCCCGCGCCCGATCACGACGATCAGGGTGAGCGAGTGATCGAAGCGGCGGCCGCCATTGGTGCTCGGCACGTTCTCTTCACGAGTCGACTGCCCGATTTGTCGGCGACGATCGATCGGTTCGCGGCTCTGTGTGATGTGGCCAGCGGGTGCGGCGTGACGTTGGTGTGCGAGTTCCTGCCGATCTTTCCGCTTCGGTCTTTGGCGATGGCGCGTGACGTGGTGAATCGTCATCCCATCGGTCGGGCCGGGATCCTGATCGACAACCTGCACCTCTCACGGTCGGGCGGGACGATCGATGATGTGCAGTCGATCGATGTTCGGCGGTTTCCGTATCTGCAGATCGCCGATGCCCCGCTCTCCGTGCCTACAGAGTTCGCTGCGCTACTCGACGAAGCCATCAATGGTCGGTTGCTGCCGGGCGAGGGGAGTCTGCCCATCGCCGAGTTGCTTGCTGCAGTTCCGGTTGCGCTGTTGTCGTTCGAGGTGCGCTCGCGCGCATTGCGGGACGGCTTCACCGATCCGGTGGATCGCGCGCGGCACTTGTTGACGAGTGCCCAAAAGTTTTCTGATTTCTGACTCGTTGCTCGGAAACTGTGCAACACCCCGTGTTTATGGTCGGGTTCATGTTCACGTCGGTGCCGTCTGGTTCTCGGGCGCCGATGTGGCAAGCGACGGGTGGGTAGCCTCAGCGCCGTGCTTCCGTGAGGCTGGTGCGTGATTCCGAATACCTTTATTGATGGGGCAGTGGCTGGGGTTTCAGTAGACGTTTGGAACGCAAAACGCCGTTTTTTGGAACGCGGTCATGCTGATAGGTCAGGAGAAGATCTACCACAGTGACAGGCAAATGAGTGTTATAACTAGGCTGTGTCTGTGATTATTCGTGATTTGCTTCCGTCTGACATTGGCCCAGCAGTTCGCTTGTTGGAAGAATGCCGCCTGTTGCCCGACACAAAGCCCGCCGATATCGCACAGTTCGTGAACGACGTTTCCTCAGGTGCACCGGGCGCGGTCGCAATTGATGGCGATCGGATCATCGGAGTTATTCAGGCCCGCGTTGTGTCTGATGATGGCTGGATAAATGTGGTGACAATTGATCCCGGTTGGCGGCACCAAGGGATTGGCTCAAAAATGTTGTTCCGTCTCGAAGAAAAACTGATGCACCTTGGCGTTCGAAAAATTTCTGCGTTGCTCTCAAAATCGCAAGCTGGCGAGACAGCTTTGGTCAACCGAGGTTTTTCCGCCATTCATGATTTGATTTTGTATGAAAAGTTAGAGCCAATCGCGCCCACTGCTATGCGCATCGTTGATCAATACGGGGGCGAGATTTTGTCGTCCGATCTTTGGGACTGTGTGGCGGGTATGCATGCCGAGAAGAAGATCATAGATGGTCGTGTTGTGGCCCCATTGGCCGATCCGACCACTGCAGAGAGAGTAGGTGTAAAAGCACCTGCGACTGTTTTGCTCTTTGGACCTCCAGGAACCGGAAAGACAACATTCGCCAAGGCGATTGCTGGACGGCTCGGTTGGCCGTTTATTGAGTTGCTCCCCTCTAAATTAGAAAGTGGGGCTGACTCAATTTCGTCAGAACTTCGTCAGGCGATGAATGATCTGTTGCAGTTAGAACGGGCCGTTGTTTTCATAGACGAATTTGACGAAATCGCATCGGCGAGAGAGCGAAACCCAGCAACAAAAGGAGTTGTCAACGAATTATTGAAGATGATTCCGTTGTATCGTTTGACCCCCGGACATCTCTTGGTGTGCGCCACGAATTTTGTTGGCGATATTGATTCAGCGGTGTTGCGTCCCGGCCGGTTTGACCTGGTCATTCCTATTGGGCCGCCAGACCTCAGTGCCCGTCTTGCACTCTGGGAGGCTGCACTTTCACGTTTAGATCAACGTGGAGTTGAGATTGAAAAGCTTGCGAGAGAATCCGACGGCTACACCCCAGGTGATGTTGAATTAGCAGCTCAGAGAGCAGCCACAGCAGCGTTTGACCGAATTCGTGAGGGCGCCGAGCCTTCCTACATTTCTTCAGACGATCTTGATACTGCAATTGCTCGCACGAGGGCTTCGGTGTCAAGTGCTATTCGTCAGCGGTTTATTGAAGAAGCTGAGCGATTCGCTCGGGTGTAATGAGTTCATCAATATCGCTTTCATTAGCCTCATCAACAGTGATGCAGCATGTGTCGGCGAATTTCGCACCACATTTCGCACCATCCCCCGCCTCCGTAGCTCAGTGGATAGAGCGACGGTTTCCTAAACCGCAGGTCGTAGGTTCGATTCCTACCGGGGGCGCCAGCGGCGGAACAAGTAAAAATAAAGGGGCAACCCCAGCCGAGAACATGGATTGCGGTTCTATGCTCCGCAGTCATGGTGCCTCGCGGCCGCGGTGCGCCCCCACGCCCTCGGATGTTTTGCGGGAAACTGTCCAGTGATGGGCCTGACGGGTGATGCGTAGGTCGGTGCGCACGAGCGAGGCGACCAGAGAGATCAGCAAGAACATTGCCGTGCCGAGGACGGCGATCGTGGGCCCGGGGGCGAGGCGAGATGAGATGATACGAACCCACGAAACCGGTGAACACCTGGAACAGTGTCAGTCCGGTGCCGGCCAGTACTTGTTGCGCGATTGTCGAGGTGACGAGACGAGCGGAAAGTGCTGGTCCGATCAACAACGAGGCGGTGAGCACGATGCCAATCGCGCTGATGCAGACCACGACGCTCATCGCGATGGGGATTAGTATCACACTGGTCTGACGCGCGACCGCAATGCTCACTCGCCGGGCGTGCAACGGATCAAGGGTGACGAAGGTCAAATCCCGAAAGTTGCTCGCGACCGTGAAGGTATCACGCGACACGTTGCCTTCTCCGAACCACGCGTGTGCCCCGGGGCGAATCTCTCGCGTGCTGAGCATGACGCACTAACCGGGCATCATGCTCGGCACGTTGAAGTTGTATGTCAAGTTAAAGAAGGCCTGACGGCGCTGAGCAAAGTATCTGTATGGAAGGTACGATCCGTTTAAAGTTCCCGCTCGCCCCATAGAGTCCATCGAAATGTCTTCCTGCAACGACTTGGCAAACATTCGGGTGGGTCTGCTCGCTTACGGTGCGATCGGCCACGAACACAATCTCGCCGTGCAGGGCACCCCAGGTCTCAAACTCGTGGCCGTCTGCGACGTCAACCCCGAGCGCATTGCCGCAGCAAGGGAACTCGCCCCGACCATTGAGGCATTCTCCGACGCGACTGCCATGCTCGATTCGGGTCTCATTGACCTGGTGGTCATCTCGACGCCGCCCAACAGCCATCACAAATGGGCAAAACAAGCATTGTCCCGCAACGTTCACGTGGTGTTGGAAAAGCCCATGGCCCTGACTGCACGGGAGTGCGATGAACTGATGGAAATTGCCGCGAGAAAAAACCTGCTGCTCGTCGTCTACCAGAATCGCCGTTACGACCCCGATTTTGTCACCATGGCCCGACTGATTGCCGACGGTGCAATCGGTGACGTCTTCCAATACGACTCGTTCGTCGGTGG
>Ga0194118_10000488_pt1 | contig 66518 bp, 77 predicted proteins | sample TA2MahsurfametaG_2_FD_148662 | JGI IMG/M metagenome (GOLD analysis project Ga0194118, IMG submission 148662) | Freshwater microbial communities from Lake Tanganyika, Tanzania - TA2015013 Mahale N5 surface | ecosystem: Environmental > Aquatic > Freshwater > Lake | place: Tanzania: Lake...
CACCACCACCACCCCCCCCACCACCACCACCGCCACCACCACCACCACCACCACCACCACCACCGGTACCACCAGCGGTAGCAGCAGCGGTAGCGGCAGCGGTAGCGGCAGATGCGGCAGCAGAGGCGCAGGGCGTCGTGGCGGATAATGCGGATCTGGCGGTGCAGGCAAAGGTTGATGAGGATGAAGCGGCAAAAGCAGCAGGAATACTAGGAGATGTATCTGCTCGGCAGAGTGCTACAAATAAATTTATTATTTTAGGATTAAAAGCTAACGCATCAAACGCCCGTATTCGCTATTTTCAATTGAAAATAACAGCGGGTAACTTGTGGATACGTGCATATAATATAGGGGCAGATCCACCAAACACAAAAGCTAAAATTCAAGAAAAGACTGATGATAATAATGAATCTATGCAAAGTATTACAGAGTTACAACATGCATTAAAAGTAATAAATGATGAAATTAAATTGTTAAGAGAAAAAATAGATGATGGCACATACTTTGACGATCAAATACTAAAATATAAAGTAATATTAGATAAAGCAACAGTAATAATTACAAATAAAAGTAGTGCTATATATGATGCGTATAATACTGGTCTAATAAAAGCAACATTCAACCCTGATCAGTTTAAAACTCTGTTTGAAACTGACCTTTTTAAAGAATTACAAGCTGAAATACAAATTGCTTATAGTGAAATAATTAAACAACTACCAGTTTTAAATGATACTGATAATATGGGTGATGACAATGAAAGTGTAAAATATAATTCAGTGGACATGAAAAGTCAAGTAGAGATGATAGTCAATACTCTAAATTTAGGGCCAGCAGACAGCAAACAAATAAAAGAGGTTATTAATAATAAATTGGATGAGCTAATAGATGGATGTAGTGCACAAAATAATAAAATTCAACTTAGTGAATATATAAAAATACACGCCGAAAAATTAAAAAAAGAAGATATAGTATACCTTAAATCTATACATGACAAATTTATAGAAAGTATAAGGGTACATCTAGATGTTTCAGATACAAATAAGTTTAAAATAATTATACAAATGCTGAGTGATGATACAAAATTTGGAATTTTGCCCGACACACTTGACAAAACCAACATTGATAAGATTAAAAAAAATCCAAATCTACTATATTGGAAAGTTACTAATTTTCAAACTAAAATTGTAAAATATCTAGAAATATTAGAAACATACAAACGCTTTAAAGCAAATCATATACATCATCCAAATAAGCTAGAATATAAACGAGATAGAGAGAAACTGACTTTATATATTTTGAATTACATTATATTATTATATAATAACAATGAAAATTCTTTTGATTTTGTTACACTATCTCATGATGAAGTTTCTTTCTTTGCTGAATTCGTGGTTTCAGTTACACAAACACATGAAAAGTTATCACTAGATCATATTAATAGATTAGAACGTCAATTTAAAACTTATAAAGCTAACAAGATTAAATCTTCTACAGAGATCAGTTTTGCTTCATATAAATTATTATATAAGATTACAGAAAATACGGCGATTGACACAGAAGAGAAGGTTACAAAACCAGCAGACAAGTTAGACCTTCATCGTAGTTATGACTTTAGTTGGCCTAGTAATAAATTAATTATAATGATAGGCGTTATATGGGAATCACTGGAAAATAGGGAGACTACATTTTCTAGCTTTTACGGAACGTATACCAAGATTGGGGGCAAGCGCTCTAAAACATTAAAAAAGATAAATGTGTAATATTAAACATCTATAAAATGATTATAATTAGCAAAAGAATTAGTTATTGTCAGGTTTTCTTCATGAGAGAAATTAAAAAAAGTGCTTATTAATTTCTCTCGCTCATCAATATTTAAATCTAATAAATTTGGAAACTCTTTTAATTTATTAATATTTGGTATAAATTGAAATGCATAGCGTTCTAAATAACGCATTCTGTAATTAGTTGTTGAAAATATAAATAATGCAGTTTTAGTTGAGAGAAATGCTTGAATTTGTTGTAACTCATTAAGACTATAATCTTTAATGGTTAAAATATAGTTATCACGCGACGATATACCATAAATTCCTGAATTATCTAAATATGGAAAACCATACATTTTATTTGCCATTATTAATTTTGGCACATTTGAGAATGCCTGACTATAATTTGAATAATTTTTTATTAGTAATGGTGTTTTTTTATAGAGTTTGGTGGTTTTAATATTTATAAATTTATTGATTTCTGATAATTCATTAGAAAATAATGAATTTTTAGGAGGGCTATTTGATTTGTACACTTTTAAAGCTCCTACTTTATCCACATAATACAATAATTTATTTATAATATTTATTCCGCATGTTGGAATAGGGTAATGTGGTCTTATGAAATAATCTACATAATTTTTACAACAACTATCATAGACCGTTATATTATTTTGTGTATTATTTTGTACATCATTTAATATTCCATAAAAATAACAAGTTGGAGTTTGGGCTTGATATGAAAATTCTTTTTGTGTTTGCGTTGTTGATAAGCATACTAATGTTTTAATAGTAAAATTGTTTTTTGTGAGTGTATTGTACAATCCCGCTTTATCTGGTTTCATCCACAATGTTGGTATTATTAATGCCAATAATCCATGTTGTTTTAGTAGTGTTAAGCTCTTATTTACAAAATCTACATAACTTTGCTTTCCTTCATTCGTTTTTTTCATGTTATTATTTGTTGGTGTTTTAATCTTTCCGTCTATGTTGTATGGCGGATTTCCAATAATTATATCATAAACTCCGTTATTATTTATAGGTTCAATTGTCAAAAAATCACGTGCTATTATATTTGCTTTATATGATAATAGTTCATACAGTTTTTCAATATGTGGTGGATATATTTCACACATAGTAATCATATTTTCAAGTATGTGTGCTTTGCGAGTTTCTATATTTGGTATTATTTCGCTCAAATCATTTAATAAACGATTATATAAATTTAAAGCAAATGCACCATTTCCAGCTCCGCTATCTAACCATTTTATATTTGGATTTTTATAATAATGTTTTGGTATTAAGTCTAGTATTTTATCAACAAGAGGTTTTGGTGTATAAACAATACCGTATTTATTTCTAATTTCACTACTAATATTCATTATTAGTATATAATATTGAATATTTCTAATAAATACACAAAAAAAATTTATGAATGATCTTTAATTTTGTGTCATTAACCTTATAATAAACTCCTCATTCTTTAAGATAGAGTTTAAAATTGGTTTATAATGCTCTCGCAATTGAATGTTTGATTTTCCATTTTTTAAATGATTTAATGCAATCCATTGTATTTGCTTTTTTTCAAACAATCCATTTTCTCCATTTTCAATAGCACTTTTTAAATGGATTTCGGCAAATCTATTTACATTTGAAAAATAAGTTGGTAATTTTTTATCATAACTTATTTTAAAAATATAGCTTGTATATCTATCAAAACTAATTGAACTAATTAGGTTATCTGTTACTTGCTCTTCTAATTCACTTTCATCGCCCAAAAAGCCATTTAGTTCTTCGCACCCTTCTCTGATTGCTGTTTTAAATGGTTTTTCACCTTTAATTGTACTTCCTCCAAAATCAGACCATTTATTATTCTTTCTTTCTTGCCCTAATAGCAAAAATATGGCTCCTTTATAAAGTGCTATTGGCAATATTCCTGCGCCCATCTTATTATAAGTTAATGCTATTTAAAAAACTATCAATTTTTTTGTATATTTGTATTTTTGCGAAAAAAAATGTTCTTTTTGGGTTTTTTGGGTTCATGGTTTACGGTTCATGGTTTACGGTTTACACGGTACACACTTAAATAGTAACAATGGTTTTCGGCTGAACTCCAAGAACATGTTGCTTTTTGTTTCCAACTGTGCTTGCACTCACATAGTTAGAGCAATAATGCATCAATGAAGCTCTGTATCCTATTTTGACCTCCCTCTTAGTAAGGTTCTTGTAGTCCGGGTTATACACGCGCTGTGTATTATTCGTATTAACCATCACTGGCCAAAACTTCCCCGTTTCACAATAATTAAACCGAGCCTTAATAGAGGGATCCAAAATCTCTTCCTTCAATCTGGTTGCTTCTGGGGTAGTAAACCACTCCTCGAAATGCACGAACGCTTCCATACGATTCTTAACCAGGTTTTGAACAAAATCTACATGAGATACCTTGCCAATATTGTGCTTGGCAAACATCGTCTTGACATATTCCTCGCTGGTGTTATAGCTAATCAAGGGAATGTAAAGAGAGGTCATCATCATTTCGCTTTTTGTTCTCAGGCTATAACATTAGTGTTAAATAAATATATTCAATTTTTTTTAACTATAACAACATTTTCTTTTTATTTCTTTTTTACTTCTTTTTTACTTCTTTTACTTTTTTTACTTCTTTTTTAAAAAACAAAAAATTGATATACTATTATTATTAGAGTATTAGATTAATCATTAATAATGGATATTAATAATAAGAGAAAACATATTATTAATAATTCTAATAATTCTAATAATTGTAATAATTGTAATAATTGTAATAATTGTAATAATTCTAATAATTGTAATAATTGTAATAATTCTAATAATTGTGAAAGAATTATTACAAAACCATATAAATTATATGAGAAATATTATAATATTATTAACTGTGATAAAATAGAGTTAGTAGATAATCATATTTATTTTGATAGTTTAATCAATAATGAAAGTATTAAGTGTTTAATAATGTTTATTAATATTATTATTAAAAATAAGTACTTATTTTCATTTAACGATTTCAAAATTTATATTCATATTAACAGTAAGGGTGGACTATTTTATGAATTAATGACTTTTATAAATTATAGAAATGAATGCATTTATGAAATAGTTTCTATTATTAGTAAAGAATGTTATGATAGTGGATTTATATTAGCTTCATTATGTAGTTATAGAATTATTAATAAAAATGCCAAAGTGTATTTAAGTAAAATACACTGTGATGTACAAAATAATCTTTATTGGAATTATTTTAAGCAATGTTCAAATGAGCATTGTGAAGACTTTAAAAATTTATTATATGATGTATTGTGTATTAAAGTTGAGTCAAACTTAACTCCTGAAAAATTAAATGATTATTTGAGCATTAATGAACCAACTGTTTTGTGTTGGAATTCAAAAAAATATAAAAAGCTTGGTTTTGCTGATGAAATTTTATGAACTGTTTTAATTATAAAAACATTCAAAAGTCGCTACAAAACTCCAATCTGCATTGTTTAAACTAAATGGTCTTCCGTATTCGTCAAGTAATTGAATTCTTAATTTATTAATATCAGTAGGACCAAAATATTCTCGTATATGTTTTTGTGTAAATACAAAATCACCTGCACTAGCCGCTTGTTTAAATGCTGTTTTTTCTTCTAATATTGACAATATGTTTATACGTGCTATTATGTTTGGTGCTATTAATGATTGTGCTGCTACTGAAAAATAATTTCGTGAACTTGATTGAAAATCATCAATCGCTATATAAATATAACGCGGATAATTAATGTTACATATTCGTTGTGAATAATTGGCACTTGAATCTACTATTATTGACGCATTTGTAAATCCTAATTGCCATCCTAATTTTTGATGTAAATAATTTTCATAGCAATTATATTTTATATTATAATTATTAGAATTATTAGAATTATCAATATCAAAATCTATTTTATATGATCTACTAGACTTTAGCTGAAAAAAACTTTGTCCTGTTCTACTATCTAACTTAAATGTTAGATTTGTGCTTATATCAGAATTAGGACACTCTTTTAATGCAGCATTAATTTCATCTTCAATATTGTATGCTATAATTTTTGGGTAAAACTGGTCGGTATTAATTCGTGCTTCATATAGTCCACTTGTTAATATTATAGGATATAATGTTCCTATAAGATTATTTCCTGATAGTTCTTGAATTGTAAAAACATTATTATTATTAAATTTTGAAATATTATAATAAGTAAGTGGTATTTCTAATGAACTTATTGACATTGTTATTGCCCTATTAATTGTTTCGGGTAAATTAATAATATAATTATGACTAGTATTATCTGGTAAATCATAATTCGATCTAAATAAACTATCAATTGTATATGTTCTTTTTATAATAGACTTATCTATTACTTTATTATTTTCTAATAATGTTTTATAATTATTATTTTTGGTTTGTATTAGAAAATGATTTCCATCATATTGATTTACCAAATTAAATTTTTTTTCATCAATCTTTTCTAAATTGTTTATTAGTTTATTACTAATATTGTCAAGAAAAAGGTATAGTTCTGTTTTTTGTGTATCATCCATAGCACTGTCTTTTATGCTTTGTGTTAATGTTTCTTTTTGTTTAATAATATTTTCATTAATATAATTAGTTGGTAACTTTAATAATTTTTCAAGTTCAACTATTGTGTAATTATTTATATCTAAATTTATGTCACTATGCATATTAATATATACTATTAATATACTATTAATATACTAATAATTTATTATTAATTAGTATTTTACTAATAAGTAATAATATTCAAATTGGCAAAACTTACTATTTTAATGTTTTCTGGATTTACTATGGTTTCTTACTTTTCTACGTTTTCTGGTTTTTTTGGATTTTTTGTGTTTTCTTGATTTACCGCCCATAGTAAAAAAAGTATATGCTCGAGGCGTTAATCGGGTTCCTGTATATAATTGATGTCCTAGTATTGTTCCTAGAATACCTGTAACTGGGTAAGATGGTGAAATAGCAAGCGAGCTTAATCCAATTGTACAGCTGCTTGCCATTAAAAGTAAATTGCGTAATAATAATGCCTCTGCTGGACGAATGCCAAAGCGGTCAACCCATTCTTGGGAATGGAATGGTGGTCGCGTTATGCCAAACGGAGGAGGGTTGGGAACTATTATTCTATCTATTCGATCTACTAATGCACGAATAGGTGCTCGCAATACTGTTAATATTCTAGTTAATATGCTTATTTCCTCTCTTATTCTTTCTGCATTAGCTGCTTGTTGTCTTTCGGTGACTTCTCGTAGTCTTAAATTTGCTATTTCAGCATTGTGTCGAGCTCTACGAGCTGTGGCTGCCCGAGCTCTGGTTGCACGAACTGTGACTACACTAGGAGGGCGTTCTTGTTGTCTCAAAATTGCGTCATTTTGTTGTTGTCTTAAATTTGCCACTCGTTCTTCAATTTTTCGTGCCACTTCTTCTCTAAATACAGGATCATCTGCAAGCAACATTATTCGTTCTCCACAATTGTTATTATCAAGATGTTTAAGAGATAGTATGGGTGTTCTACAAAGTGGACATAATAAATTAGGGGTAAAACCCGAAGCTCTGTACATTTCCAATGCAGCTATACAACCAGTATGAAATATATGATTGCAGTTGGTTTGGGAACGTGGTGAATTTTTTATATCATCTAAACAAATTGCACATGTTGCTGTTTCATTTGTGTCATTTTCTTCAATTCCTTCAATAGTTCTTTTCCTGCTTGAACGACTAACCGGTGGCATATATATATATATATTATATAATTAACATTTTCTAGAGTTTTTATGTTTTTTGGCTTTTTTGGTTTTATTATATTTTTTAGATTTATTTTTCTTACCGCCTTCTATGCGCACATACATATTAGGCATAGTGCGCATTCTAAGTCTATGCAAAGTGTTTCTAGCACGATCATAAGTGTTTCTAGCATGATCACTTAACTTTTTTCTAATAGTTTTACTTCTTCTACTTACACTGTCTCTAATGTGGTGTACGCCCGATTTAAATCTTCCTAAAAGTGTTTTAGCATCATCAAGAATCTGTTTTATAGTAGTTTTTACTCTCTCTGTTTCGAGTAATATTAATCGTGTTTTATTTTTCATTGCTCTATTATATGCACGGTCTTCTGGCGATATTGTTATTCCTTTTTTTCTTTCAAGAAAGAATTCAAAAAAAGTGGTATAATATTCAGTTGCATTACTATAGTCATTAATTGCTATGTTATTATTTCTAACGGCAGCTTCATATTGCATTTCAATAAATTCGAGTGAGTCTGTTGGTTGTGGAATTTGAATGTCTAGTAACATATGCGGGTATGGACACCGTGGTCCTAAATTGTCCTTATAAAATGAATAATAATGATCAATTTCGTCGAGGTCGTCTGCGCGTTGATTTAAACGATACATTATTGATGGAGTATTACCAGTTGCAGTACCACCAGTTGCAGTATGTATTAGTATGTCATCTAGATTTTCTGGCGCTTCGGGTAGTTCTGGTATAGGAGCCTTAGGATTAATTGGCCACAGATTAATACTATTAAAGTTATTTCTTGTTAAAGTACTTACAAAAAAAGGTTTACTGCAAAAAGGACACATTACTTCTTCTGCTACGTCAGCTAATGTTTCTTCCGAGGGGGGCGGTTGGCGATTTTGCCTTCGCCGCCTTATTTCTGCATCTTGTAAAGCTCTTTGAGTATGTGCTATATGTCGGTTTAAACAGTCTGTGTGAAATTTGTGATAACAATTTAATAAAATTGTTACATTATCAAAATACGATTCATATTCTACGAGACAAATAGTGCATATGTCTTCATCGTCCCTTAAGGTTGCGTCTGTCCAACCTGTTTTGTTTAAAAGTCTTTTTGGTCTTGGCATATTTATATATTAAATATATTTAATATTTTCTAAGTTTTCTGGATTTTCTGGATTTTCTGGGTTTGTCATGTTTACCACCTAATAATTCTTGGTATTCATCTTCATCTTCATTACGCATTAATAATCTATTTTTTAGCTGTTTTACTTTTTTCATACTTTTTTTCATACTTTTTTTTATACTTTTACCGATTGTTGCTAATGTGTTTTTTGCATTCTTTGTTCTATTTCGTAGACTTAATTTAATGCTTCCTATACGGGTCTTGGCATAATCCAATTGTGATTTAATATTTGCTTGATAATCAATTATGCTTTTCAAGTTTTTAGTAGCTTCACTTAATACTTCATCATAATGATAATCAATTATGCTTTTCAAGTTTTTTTTGGCTTCAATAAATTCTTCCCTAAAGTTGTATTCTTGAATAGGCATATAATTTATGGTTCTTAAATTATCCTCTGCTCTTTGTTTTAACTCTGTTGCATTGTCATAAAGTTCTTGTAGACCATTAATAGTTGTAGATTGTTTTGGAAGTTCTTCTATAATTTGTGCAAGACTATTATTTAAGTTCTTCTTATCAAGATAATATAATCTAGCTTCAGCAAGAAGCCTTCGTAATCTCATTAGTGCATATAATTCTAATGCAGTCGAATTTTGTTCATATGCAATAGCTAATATGCGTTGATTATAATCCTTTTCTATTGGTAATTGTTGTCGTCTTAGTATAATTTCTAAATTTCTTTTAAAAATAGCATTATAATTATAGTTTTGAGCATTAACTAAGTCTCTGTGTGCTATTTTCACATTTCTCCACGACAACTCAGCTAATTCTTCAATAGTTTCAATAGGTATGTTTTGTTCATTTGGAGGTATTTCTATTTGGTCTATAGAGTGTATTGGACATAGTTCACCAATATTAACAATAGTAGTTCCACGATTATTAACTAATCGAAGGGGTTCATTATCCGATATTTTTATAAAAAAATCTAAATCATCTTCTGGACTTAATCTTATATAATCTGATGGCGCTGTTATATCAAATGGCCAGTCTTGCATAGTTATGATACGGCGAGGCGGTACAGGTGGTAGGTGCTCTTCCAAATTAGCTGGATAATCTATTCTATCAATTTCATTTCTACATAAAGGACATAATCTTGGCAAATCATGTTCAAGATTAAATATTATAGTACTTTCTATACAGTCTTTATGAAATTTATGATTACAAGTTAATTGTTTTAGTGGAGTTTCATCATTCATTGTACTATAACATAATGGACAATCTTCAGGTTCCATTTATATAATATATTTATTTTTTTCTTGGTTTTTTTGGTTTTCTGGATTTGTCATGTTTTCTGGATTTTCTGGATTTATTTTTACCGCCTTCTATGCGCACATTATGCATAGTGCGTCTTCTTAACTTATTTCCTAATGCGCGCATGCTTTCTCTCAGATTTGTTTCAAATAGACTTTTTTTAAATGATTGATAACGGTCATTTGTTGTTTTTGCTATGCTTCGTCTTATTGATTTAAATGTTTTACTGGGTTCTTTTTTTACACTTCGTGTAATTAATTTAATTCTTCCTGAAAATGTTTTGCTTTCTTCAAAAATCTCTTGTATTATAGAGTATATTCTCATCGTTTCATCATATCGATATTTTGTTATACTATATATTTTTTTGTTATATAATTTATCTAAATCCGACATTATTATTCCTTGACGGTGAAGAGCGTCTATAAAAAAATAATCAATATAGTCGGTTGCATTAATATGGTCATTAAGTGCTATATTACTATTTCTTAGTGCTGCTTTTAATTGTGTTTCAATAAATTCTAATGAGTCTGTTGGTTCTGGAATTTGAATATGTGGTAAAAAATGTGGTAATGGACATCGTGGTCTAAAATTTTCATAAAATTTCTTATTGTCTTCCTCTACACCACTCCTATAATATTTATCTATCATCGCTTGTTGAGACTTAGTATTACCCAGTGTTCTATATATTAGTATATTATTTACATCTTCTGGCGCTTTAGGTAGTCGTGGTTCAGGAAAGTCTAGGTTAAACGGCCATACATTAATACTTTCATATGGTTCTAAACTGTTTAAACTAAAAAGACTACGACATCGAGGACATGGTATTTTCATTTTCTCTATTATTTCATCTAATTCTCTTCTAGTGGGGGGGGGTGTACCTCTTTCTCTTGCTACTTCACGTTCCTCTTCTTCTAACTCGGTTTTTTTTGATTCTATATAATCTTGTAAACACCCCGAGTGAAATTTATGCAAACAGTTTACTATTACCGTAACATCATTTAATAAGGGATCAAACTCATTTAAACATATAGAACATCTAGTAGAATTGTCCCAATAATAGAGCATATTATATAATATATATATATATTATATAATTTGGATTTGCTTATGGCTTCACTTATTTTACCACAAACTTTAAGGTTGCCTACTATTATGAAAACATAGTTTTCATAGTTTTAATTTATTTTCAATATTAAATTGTTATTTGTCTTCACTTCTTAAAATTTGTCTTCTATCTCATCTTGATAGTAACCTAGCACCACCCAATTTTGATTTGTTAGACTTTTTTGATTTGTTAGACTTTTTTGATTTGTTAGACTTTTTATGTTTACTACCCCCGTGTCCTACACTTTCATCTTCATCTGAATCTGGCTCTTGTTTACGTATTGATAATCTCTTTAATAGTCGATATCCTTTTTTTTTTATAGTCCTACCTATTGTTGCTAATTTGCTTCTAAGATTGTTTGTATTACTTTGTTTGGGTGCATCTAATTGTGATCTAATATGTGCCACATATTGTCTTATTCTAGTCAAATTTTCTGTTGCATTAGTTTTTATAGTAATGTAGTTAGGATTAGGAACACGTCTAAATATGTTCTCGTCGGGATAATATACAGACATTAGCATAGGGTGTCTGTTTATGTCTCCTTCTAATATCTCGGCTCTTCCCATTAACACTCTTGCGGTTTCATAAATTTCTTCTAGACTATTAATACTAGTAAATTCGGTTGGAAGGCTGTCTATAGCTTGTTTAATTTCACTATTTAATCTTATGTTGTGCAAAGCATAGTCGTATAACTTTGCATTTTCTAAGTAGTGTCGTACTACTTTTAGTTGTTCCAATGCTACACCATGTTGTCTTGTTGCAATTTCTAATATGAGTCGATTATATGCTTCTTCCATTAAAAGTTGTGGTCGACGTAGTATTCTTATTACATCTCTTTTAAACTCATTATTATTATTATATTTTTCTGCATTTCGTAAGTCTGTTACTGTTGTTTGCCAATTTCTCCATGCTGTGTCAAATATATTCTGAAGTCCAACAACATCCATATTTTGTAGAGGTGCTTGGTCTATAAGGTCTATTTGATGTATTGGGCATAGTTCACCAAGATCAATAATATCAAATCCGTACTCGTCAATAAACCGAAGAGGATGATCGCGAGATATAAATATTTCAATAGCTTTCTCTCCGCGATTTACTCTGTCAGAAGGGTTTGGTGCTCTTTGATTAAATGGCCAGTGTGCGCCCGTCAGATGGAAGCGTTCATGTATAATCGGTCTAGGGGGGGGGAGGGGTTGAGGTTGTACAACTGGTAAGTGAGCGTCCAAATCTTTTGGATAATCTGTTCTATCAATTGGTCGTTGACACATTGGACATTTTGTAGGCAATCTATGTCTTTTTTGAAATAACATGTAGTCATCTATACAGTCTTCATGAAATTTATGATTACAAGTTAATATTTTTTTTGGTTGTTTTGATGCAGTTTCATTGTGTTCATCATCTTCATCGTGCATCAATTCGTAACATAATGGACATGTATCGTCTGTGGGATCTGCCATATATATTAATATATATATATATATAATATACTAGATTTTATTAGTATTTTTGCTTATTTGAGATACTAAACTTTTTCTTCTAATGCGTTTATATTTAATACAAAAATATAATAAACTCTAAATTCTATAAAATTGACTAAATATTAACACTATTAATAAATAGTCATAAATAGTCATAAATAAATAGTCATAAATGAATACTAATATTGAGGATTATTTGAATAATAGAAATAGTATTGGAATTAGTGATCATAATAATGTTGATATTTCAACATTAGATATTAATAAATGTAAAATTATTTTTACAAAGTTATTAACATGGTTAGCCTCTAATCCTAACTATTTAAAAATGGCAAATAGTGCTACTTTATATAAGCAATTTGAGCTATTATTTAATAAAGAAATTCGACTATCTAGAATCCCAAATATTAAAAAATCTATATTACTAAATGTGTTAAATAATTTGTTAGAACCTTCGGATTTTGATGACTCGTTGTCAACTCATTTTGAACTATTAAAACTACTTTTGCGGAAAAAACCGATGCGTAATATTTCAGGCATTACTAGTATTACACTTTTAACTGCCCCCTTTCCTGATGGTCAAAAATTTAGTTGTAAGCATAATTGCTATTATTGTCCGAATGAACCTGCACATGAAGGCAATAATTGGCAAGCGCAGCCGCGAAGTTATTTATATCATGAACCCGCTGTATTGCGAGCAAATCAGCAAAAGTTTGAGGCAATTGGACAAATGTTAAGTCGGCTTGATACATACTTTAGCAATGGTCATGTTATTGATAAATTAGAAATCATTATTGAAGGCGGAACATATACTGAGTATCCGGTTGCTTATTTAGAACGCTTTCATCGTGATATATTTTATAGTGCAAATATTTATTTTGAATTACGCAAAACCTTTTCCAATTATGACAATTGTTTAAATGATAAGCTCAATATTAGTTTATTGTCGTCTATTCGCGATCCATTAACAATTGAAGAAGAAATTAAAATAAATAAAACAGCAAAAGTTCATATTATTGGTATTTGTATTGAAACACGACCCGACGCTTTAGATGATGATTGGTTGTTGCGTTTTAGGCTTTGGGGAGTTACACGCATTCAATTAGGAGCACAACATGTAGATAATAATATATTAAAGAAAATTAATCGTGGACATAGCGTAGAACAATTAATGTGGGCTATGCGCTATTTGAAAGACAATTGCTTTAAAATAGATATTCATATTATGCCAGATTTGCCAGGTTCCACTCCTGCTATTGATAAGGCTATGTTTGATTATGTATATAGTGTTGTTTGTCCTGATCAAATGAAAATATATCCATGTCAAGTTGTACCTTGGACAATTATTCAAAAATGGCATAATGAGGGAAACTATATTCCTTATTTTGATAATGATCCCAATATGCTTATTGATGTTATTCGCTATGCTATGACAACGTGTCCTTGTTGGATTAGATTACCTCGCGTTATTCGCGATATTCCCTGTTCTGTTTATGTTGAAGGTGGAAACAATATTAGTAATATGCGACAGCTAATTGATAATATGTTACAAGGTGAAGATGTATATTCTAATGACATACGTGCCCGTGAAATTGGGCGGCATTGTTCTTATTATGATAAGCCCGCATCCTATAATGTTTATCATGTTATGGGCAATAGTGGAAATGACTATTTTATTGCATATGAAAGTAATGATGGTCGTGCATTATTTGGCTTTATTAGGTTGCGTATTGTTGACCATGAAAACAATTTGACTATTTTTACTATTCTTAAAAAGCGTGGAATTGTGCGTGAGTTACATGTATATGGCGATACTGTTGCTGTTAATACTTATGGTAAGCATGGTTGTCAACATAATGGAATAGGAAAAGGGCTATTGAGTTATGCTGAGCGTCTAACCATGGAAAATGGACTTTTTGGGATTGCTGTAATTAGCGGGGAAGGTGTAAAAGAATATTATGAAAAAAAAGGTTATAAAGAGGTTGATACATTTATGATAAAAGATTTTTGGACTATTTATGTTGTGTTTTATTATTTAAGAGCCAAAATAATTTATTATTGCGGTTTGTGTTTTTAATTTAAGATTTTATATTACCATTTTGGTGTTGTTGCTTGTCTTGGTGTTGGGGGAGGCGGATTAGGATGTCTAGTTTCTGTGTCTAGGCGTTGGTACTGCATTATGATGTCTAGTTGCTGTGCCATTTTTTTTAAATCATCTTCATCTAAAAGCATAATGGCCATTGCTGAATAATTATGTAGGTCGATGAGTGTATCTCTTAGTGATTCACTATCTACTAAACTTACGCTTTTTGTTGAAATGGATTGAGCGCGTGCAATTTTGTCTCCCATTCGAACTAATACACCAATTACACCATAATTTGCAAATGCGTCTCCATAGTCTTGATTTTTTCTTTTGAATAATTCTAAACCTTCATGTTGAACTTTAATCATTTGTTCTACTCGTTTATCTGTATTATTTGTCATGTTATTTGTCATGTTATTTGTAATAGTATATATAGTTTTATATAAAATAATATATACTAATCAATTTTTTATTATATAGTTTTTTTATTTACCGCCACACGATTTACACGATTTATTTCCTTGTACTATTAAAGGTGAATAGTTTCTATTTTGTGTTGCACCTAATCTCATAAAATAACTAGTTTGCCCTTGTTGTTGTTGCATTATATATTTATTTTGAATATTTGTTAATTGATTTTGACTATATAAGTTCATTTTCAAAACCGGCATGTATTATTTATATTTATAACTATAAAATTATAATATTAATTATTTTTTATTATTTTTTATTATTTTTTATTATTTTTTATTATTTTTTATTATTTTTTATTATTTTTTATTATTTTTTATTATTTTTTATTATTTTTTATTATTTTTTATTATTTTTTTATTATTTTTTATTATTTTTTTAAATATTATGTATTTTGACAATTTGCAATACAAATACTATGTGTGCTTATTGAATAGTATTTTGTTTTATTTCCTTTTACTGCCACGGGTGCACTAACCGGTTCTGTTCTTAATATTATTCCTTTTTTCTTTGCTAAATATCGTGCATATGAATTATGTTTAATATCTATTCCTGAATTTACTTTTTGAGAACTATTGGAACTATTATTTGTTGGTCCGTGTTTTTGCGCACGATCACTTGCATTGTGCCATGGTTTATTATAGTTATTATTAATTATGTCTGTTGTTGTTGTTAACGAGCTTAGTACTTGTGTGAAATTGGAACCCGACGTATGTAACACATTTTGAATGGCTTTTTGTGTTTGAATAGCATTATGAGAAGTTTTACCCTCAATAGGACATGCTATTGGTTTTTTATATTTAAAAGCGCTATTATTATTACTTGAAAATTGAGTAATGCTAGTTGAACATTGTGATAATGGATGTATTAAAAATGATGCTTTGGAATTAAAGTATATTTTACTTGTTATATCTACATCACTTATATCACATAAAATCACATGAGATGTAATATTAAAAGAATTTTTGCTTAAATCTTTGGGATTTTTATTATATTTAGTATCCGGAATTGGCATATACTATTAATTTATATTATATGTTATAAAAATTGAAACAATATTCATTTTTGTAAGTCTTTACAATAATGAATAATGAATAATAAATCACATTATTGTTGTAATTATTGTAATAAGCACTATGTTATGAAAAGTGCTTATAATAATCATTTACTAAAGTGTAAGTTTGCCAATTTTAGTTCTAAATTTGAAAAGAGTTTTGATAGTGAAACTATTAGTATTGATAGTCTTAAACAAAATATGACTATTAATAATTTGTTTGCACTTGTACTAATGTTATATAACAAATATGAAAAAATGGAATCTGACTATAATGAGCTTAAAAAATATATAGCAATTGTTAAAAATAAAATTAATATTGTTGATTATTTGAACATGCATTATAGCTCTTGTACTAGTATAACAGAGTTTCTTGACTCCATAATATTTAATCAAGAAACTTTGAATAAAATATTTAAATATGACTATGTTGATGGAATATTTAATATATTAATAGACGCTATTGAGGGTTTAAATAGTGCGCAAATGTTAATTCCCATTAAATGCTTTAGCCTTAAAGAAAACGTGCTATATATGTTTGATGATGGTGCATGGGCAATAATGGATGATTCTAATTTGCGAAAGTTTATAAAGTATTTTGACAAGAAAATTTTGACACAGTTTGTATTATGGAAAACCGACGCAGAAAAGTTGTTTGACTCCGATACTTTTGGAGAGATTTATATACAAAATATGAAGAAAGTTATTGGTGGTAACTTTGAAAAGAAAAATCCTGTTTCAATGATTAAAAGTCGGCTATATAAACATTTAAAAGTTGATTTAAAGAACATTGTCCATTATGACTTTGTTTAAGTTTTGTTTGCTATTTTCTAGATTTTTTAATTTATTACGGGTTATCTGATTTAAAGTTATTTTTTTGAGCTTCAAATTGTGCTATCGACCACTCTAAATTTTTTCTCCCTTTACTATCCTCTGGTAATTTTATTACTTCACTAGTAATTTCTTCTAATTTGCTATTCATGGTTGTTTCCAACCCTTCTGTGATTGTGCTAACTCTTCAAATGATATAGTTGCATTTTCCCAATATGGTGCTCCGCCTCCCATATGTCTTCTTCTGTATGTTCTTCTAATTTTTTTGTTGCGTTTGTTGCGTTTGTTGCGTTTATTGTGCGTATTTTGCTTTTTACCTAAAGTTCGCCTGCGTGCCATTTTATATATTATTATAATAAAAATTTTTATGTGTAATAAAATTGATTAACTTATATTATTATTTTTCTTGAAATATTAATCTGTATACGCGTTGCTTAATGATGTATGCGTTTTTACTAGAAGTGCTACCATTGCCTAATGAGATTGTGGAACTTATATATGGGTTTATGAAAGTGAATGCAGCAAATACAATTGGTACCTACTTTAAAACAGCTAAGCAGTCTAATGCTGCGTTTGTATATTTGGCAAATTATAGAGTTCATTATATTTCTATAACTTCAATATATTCAATAAGGAACAATGCTAATTATGTTGCGCATTATCTTAAAGATGAAGTTATTACTAAATTATATAATAATTTAATTATTATGTATAAATCGCATTATAGTAGGGCCAATTATTCAAGAAATACTTGGCATTGTGTGTTAAATAATATTTCACAAATTTTAATGTATTACTATAATAGATTGGCATTTAGTGATAGTTTAAAAAAGAATAATGTTAATTATACTTATTTAAAAATGTGTATAGAACTATGGTTTAAGTTATGTCAAAAATACAATTTCTATTTAGCGTTATTTTATATTGATAGTGCTAAAAAAGTTAAATGCACTGTTAAGGCAATTCAATTGAGAACTATTAAAAACTTTGCGGAGTTTAGAGTTTCGCCGCTAGTTACTATGAGGTCTCAAGATTATTGCAAAAATCTTTGTTATAGTAAGTTAATTGCTCATCATAGTCTATTGGGTTTGGATGCATATTCACGACGGCTTTATTAGATTTTTGTAAGGTGTTTTGTATGTTTTTTAGATTTTTTAGATTTTTTAGATTTTTTAGATTTTTTAGATTTTTAGATTTTTTAGATTTTTAGATTTTTTAGATTTTTTAGATTTTTTAGATTTTTTATGCTTTTTTGTTCTTCTATATTTACCACTTGCTCTATCCAATCTTAATCTTTTATTTCTTTGATAATTGGACTCGCAAATATCAAAGTTCCATATATAGGGTGTAAATGGATTTGCTCTTGATTCGCTAGCTAAATCAAGCATTTCAGGTTCTCGATCACGCTGAGGAAATGGTCCAATCTTAGTTTTTAATTCTCTGAGTTTAAATTCATCTAAAATTGTCATATCGGAACCCTTAAAATATATACTAAAATATTCATCTAGTAAATCTGACTTTGGTATTACTAAATCTAATGATTTTCCCCACCATGTTTTCCACTCTTTAAAATTTTCTATGTGCCTGGGGTGAAATAAATCTAATTGATTAAAATAATTAATAAGCCTATTATAGAAATTTACGACATTTGCGCGACCCATAGTAGGGTTAGTGCCTAAATATATTTTTTCAAGTTCTTCTTGTGTCATACAAAATGGGAAACCTTCTGGTGTTTTGTCTCTTCTTTGTGTCAACCAATATGGATAATCAGTTGAATCAATAGGTGCTAATTCTTGTTGGAGTAACAACCAATCTGGAGTTATAGGTGGAACTGTCTGTGAATCTGTAGGTGGAAGCTCGTGTTTACGTTTTCTGGTAACTCGTCCAAGCATATTTGATATTTGTTTCATCTTTTTTATAATGTATTTCTCTCTAGGTGGCTCTGTAGGTGGATCTGTAGGTTGATCTGTAGGTGGCTCTGTCGGTGAAAGCTCGCGTTTGCGTTTTCTGGTAACTCGTCCAAGCATATTTGATATTTGTTCCATATGTTATAATATATATATATATTATAATATAGCGTAGTGTTAAAAAAATTGATTTGTAGATTTGTAAATTTTTATTGTTTATATTGTTTATATTGCTTATATTGTTTATTAGTGAGAGAATAGTTATATAAAAGCTTTATTTTATATGGTGGCTAATGCTAATAGATGCGCTTGTATTACGCTCAAGGGTCGCAGATGTAAGAAAACATTTAGTTTTGTTTGTAATAAAACTAAATGCTGTACTATTCATGCTTCTAATACATATTTGAATTATGTTTTAACTATTCAAAGGGCGTATAAAGGGTATATTTGTCGCAAATATGTTAAGTTGCTTGCTAGACTGCCTTGCGACATTCAGCGGAATATAGTGTTTCATATACGTGAGCCGCTGTATAATGCTAGGAGAAATAAGTGCATACAAGCAATACTCTGTAAAAGGTTTGTTACGATTTTTGGAAGACCTGAAAATATAATGTCCGGATTTGTTGTGTCTAATGCAAATGCGTTTTTAGGAGATTATAAATCGCGTGTCTTAACAATGAATAAAACACAATTTGGTGAACACGTTTTAGATATTGCGCATTTACACAAATTATATGTTAAATATATGAGTATAATTGACACTAATTATAACAATATGTTATATATTATTACTAATATTGTAAACAAGCATATACAAGAATGTGTACATTACTATCATCATAGCGGGACACCTTATTTATATAGTGATGCCGAAATGTTAGCGCTTCATAGTAATATGGCTGAATTACAAAATAGTATTAGTGTTTATAAATTTGAATATAAGCGCAATTTACATATGCGCAATTTACAAAAAAATAGTAGTATTTAAAAATTTGAATATAAAAGTGGGTGTTATAATGTTTTGACTGTTTTGACTGTTTTATTATAAAAATTGAAATCTTTTTTTATGTTAAAATGTTTTATATTTTAACCTTTAATACTTTAAAAATGGCTTGCTGCGAAGTATGTTGTGAAAAATACAATAAATCAACACATAATAAAGTTACATGCGAATCAAGTGGTTGTGGTTATGAAGCCTGTAAAGTATGTGTAAGAACTTATTTACTTGGAACTACCAATGACCCCCATTGTATGAATTGTAAAAATCAGTGGACTTCGCAATTTTTGGTTAGTAATTTGAATAAAAGTTATATGGATTCAGATTTTAAAACGCATCGCAAAAAGTTGCTTGCAGAAAGAGAAATTAGTAGAACACCCGAATTAATGGTATTAGTAGAAAGAGTTGCCCGTATTGAAGAAGAGGAAAAAGAGTTGGCGGTTCTCAATGAAGAATATGAACGAGTTCGTAAATTAATGCATGAAGAGTTGAAAAAAGTTAATGCTAAGCGAGAGCGCATTTTTCGGATTAGAAATGGTGATGATGCAGAAAAAGATGAGCGTAAAAAATTTATTATGCCTTGTCCTGGAGATAATTGTAAGGGTTATTTATCTACTCAATATAAATGTGAGTTATGTAAATTGTTTACGTGTCCAGATTGTTTTGAACTTATTGGATATACTAAAGAAGATGAGCATGTATGTAAAGATGATAATATTAAGAGTGCTGAATTAATTAAAAAAGAAACAAAAGGTTGTCCCAAATGTGGGGTGCGGATTTTTAAGATTTCGGGATGTGACCAAATGTGGTGTACTGAATGTAAAGTGGCTTTTAGTTGGAATACTGGCAAAATGGTAGTAAATGTTAGTATCCATAATCCTCATTATTATGAGTATATGAAAAATAGTAATGTTGCTGTTACACGAAATCCTGGCGATGTATTGTGTGGAGGTTTATTACCACATACTCAATTTCGGTTTATTACAGCATATTTGAATAATATGGATAAAACTGTTGTTAATATTAATGTTAAATGTGTTGAACGCTTTGAAAAATGTGTTGAATTGAATAGTGATGTTAAACAGTTTATTGGACTATTAAATAACTATATTGACGGTGTTAAGCATCATCCAGGTAACGAAGAATTAACTGTTATTAAGATCTTTATTAATCTTGTTAGTGCGCTTCATAGATTAATTAATCATATTACTAACATTAATTTGATGGAATGTAGACATAATGTGCGTAATTTATTAAATCATGATAATTTGACTGTTGATTATATATTAAATAAAATAAGCAAAGAAAAGTTGGCAACTGATATTTTTAGAAATGATAATATTAGGAGAAAGAATGTGGAATTGTTGAATGTATATGAGTTACTTAGTGTGGTTGGAATTGAGCGTTTTAATGTATTATATGATTTTTATAATAAGCATTGTACTAACAATAAATGTTTTGAAAAAGTATATGTTGACTTTTTGGGTCAAATTATTAAATTTGTAGTCGAATATAATCAGCTTATTGATTATTGCAATGATCAACTTATTGAAATTAGTTATACATATGGTATGACTGTTACTTATATTTGTTATAATGATTACGGTTATGCTATAAAAACAAAGAAGTTTATTCAAGCAGAAATGATTGAAAGCAAAAAAAAACAGGAAAAACATGTGCTTACAAATAATAGCGAGGCTTCGGGTTCATGCAGTTATAGCAATAATTATAGTGCTTAAACTGTTACTGTTAAATGTGTTGCGTATTTTTCTAAAAATTTGTCTAATTGAATAATTTCAATTGAACTATTTTTTTTTGCTTTTGTAATTTTTGTAGTATTTTTTAATACATTTCCAACTACTAAAATATTTGTTTCTTTTGTTATACTTGTTTCTATGCGTGCTCCTAATTTTATTAGTTCATTTGTTAACTCTTTTTTTTTATAAACTGATTTATCAAAATCAGATAGTACAATTACTTTATTTTTTAAAGTGTTGACTTGGTCTGTCTTTGCTTCGTTTGGTTCGTTTGGTTCGTTTGGTTCGTTTGCTTCGTTTGCTTCGTTTGGTTCATTTGCTTCGTTTGGTTCGTTTGGTTCATCTATGTGTCTTATTTTCTCTATGAAATTATTAAATTCGGGTATTGCTTTTACGAATTGTCTTGCTGTTTTATCTGCAAATCCTTTGATTGCTTTAATTTGTGCTACTTTTTCTTCTTCAGACAATGGTGATGTTAATATGTTTGGTTGTGCTTCTAAAATTGCTCTAATTGTTTTTTCGGCAAAACCTTGACCAAATATGTTACATGCAGATGCTATTTGCGATATGCTTGCTTTTTTTACTTGACTTTGAATTGACTTATGAATTTTTGATGCCATTTTTTCTTTAAAACCGTCGACTTCCAGTAAATCTTCTATACTCATGTTTATGATTTTTTCAATTGTATTTGCTCCGCTAGCTATTATTTTTTTTACGTTTTTATCACCCAATCCTTCTACTTCTAGATCCTTAAAGAATTTTATTATTGTTTTTTCAATTACACGTGGATCTGTTTTATTATTTACTAAAATAATATCTGTATGTGTAGCATTCCAAATATATTCATATTCTGTGCTGTTTGGCATTAACGGTGTTTGTGCTGGAATTAGCACTTCTGCAACATAAGGTATTACATCGCCGCTTCTTATTAATTTAACTAATGCACCTAATCCTATGTTGTTATCTTTTATAAATTTAGCATTAAATCCTGTTGCATATGTAATTGATACACCCCCAATTGTTACTGGTTCAAATTGAATGCGTGGTTTAATTAGTCCATTGGAAGACACTGTCCATAATACATCTACTACTTTTGCTTCAATTTCTTGATCGGTTAATACCATTTTGAAGGCAAACGCATGTTCCGGATTTTTGCTTACTCGTGGATATACATTATCATCTATACATATTATACCGTCTATTGAATAGCTATAACTTGTTCTATATTCTAATAGTTTAGATGATAAATATTCATTTGTTAATTCTTCGTATGTAATGTTTTGAATATTTAATACACCAATTGTGTTTAATTCGACTGCTTTATTATATTGTTGGGAAGGTGTTAAATTTATTGGCATTAATACTTCATAGGTTACAAAATCTATATCTTGCAAGATTTCTTCTTCTAAATGTGTTAATTTTTTTCTATTCACTAATCCCGAAATAAAATTTCGTGAATTACTGAATTGGCCTTTATATTTGAGTTTAAATAGTTCTTCTTTTATCATTAACTCACCTCGAAGTGTTATGTTTTTTTCTGATGGTAACTTTAAATATGGAATTAAGTGATTTATTAAATGTCCATATTTTCCGTCGCCTCTAGTATATAAATTGGCTTCGTCATTTTCTGTACTGTATAGTGCGCTTACTCCATCTAATTTTGCGGAAATAACATATGGTCCTTTATAAGATTGTTTGAATTTGTCTAATGCTGCTGTATCTGGTTTTATTTTATCCATTGACCACATTTCATATGGTAGCTTTACTTTTGTTGCATCTAATTTTACTTGGGTGTGTTGTTCTATTGCTATTTTATTTGTTGGATCTTTTACTAAAATATAATCACGCAATATATCATATTCGTTATCTGATAACAGTGTATTTTCTTTAAATTCGGAAGTATAATAATTATTTATTGCTTCTGTTAGCATGTTGGTTAGTTCTTCTACTGATAATATTGCCAATGATGTTATACCTTCGGTTTTTAATTTTTCTATATTATGTAGTGCATCATTTTTTATTTTTTTTATATCTTTTTTTAGTGTTTGTATTTTGGGTTTTTTACTTGCACTTGTTTTCTGTACTTTTAATGTTTCTGTTTTCTTCTTTTTGGTTTCTTTAATTGGTTCTGGGGTTGGAATTGGTTCTGGTTCTGGTTCTGGGTTTGGAATTGGTTCTGGGTTTGGAATTGGTTCTGGTTCTGGTTCTGGGTCTGGGTCTGGGTTTGGTTCTATTATTAGAGTTTTGTTTTCTGGTGGCTCCTTTATTGGTTCTATTATTTTTGCTTTAATTTCTTCAATTGGTAATGTTAAAACGATTGCATCTTCATTTATTCTCTCATGTGGTTCTTTATATTCTAAGTGTAAGAAATCAAAAATGGTTTTTTCTGACTTAAAAAACTTATTGATTTTTTCTTCCTTGGTTTTTATTGAATTTGTTGTTGTCATTTTGTGAAAGCCGTGTTCATTTAACGTTAGACCAACATTCAAAGCATGTTGTCTCATTCCTGTATTAAATTCTTTTGAACCTGTAAAATATAATATTGAAAATGCATATTCTGTCGGGAGAGAATATAAAAAGTCAATGCGACGAGGAATTGCCCCAGGTTTTAACAATTTTCCAATTGTTAAACTTTTTGTTTCTCCGTTTGATAATACTTCGATTACTATTTGCTTTGTTACTAATTTATTGATAAATCTCTCATATATAATTTTATTGTTTGTATAGGATGTAATTATTAAATCAATATCACTTGATTCTGTTTTATTTCTTCTGAAACTACCAACTATTTCAAATGTATTATTTTCTTGTGTTTCATTATTTTCTATTAGTGTTTCGCTAAAGTTTTGTGCAAATAGCTCTTTGAATTCTTCTATTTCTGTTCTTGGTATTTTCTTAAGTAGCTCTTCATAATATTTTAGTCCTATTTTTTGTTTGCTATTTAACAATGGTAATTTGTTTTCTTGAATATTATCTTGTTGCAGTCTAAGTTCTTCTAACGTTTTAATATTTTTTGTATTTACTAATTCTTTTGCTTTTGCGGGGCCGATTCCATAAATATTTGTAAATATGTTTATTGGATTTGTTTTTTCGCGCTCGATTACTTCTAATGTTCCTGTTTTCAAAAATTCTTCAAACTTTTCCAAAATAGTTTTTCCTATTCCTGGAAGTTTGTGTGCTTTTAAGTCGTTTAAAGATACTATTTCTTGACCCTTGGGAATTACTTTTAAATATTTATTTAACTCATTTATTGCTTTAGTATAGGCATTTGATTTGAATTTTTCGCCTTGATTTTTTGTAATAGTTACTAAACTACTTAATAATTTTATAAATTGTTTAATGGTACTATTTTCATTCATCTTTACTTTTTATAGTATAAAAAAGTATTTTTAAATTTTTTCAATTTTAGTTTATATAAATTTTGTTGATAGATTTAAATAATAGATTTAAATAATAGATTTAAATAATAGATTTAAATAATTTATTATAAAAATTTATTATATTATATTAAGTAAGCTATGTCTTTGCAAGTTGTTACGCGTGGTAGCCATCAACAAATTGTTAATGGTAAAAATATTGTTAATAAACATTATGGTGTTTCAGTAGATAGTAATCGTGCAAAGTCTAAGCAAGTTAATGCCGTATTAATAAATGATAACAAAGAATATAAATTTCAAGACTCGCTTGAACACTTTTTACGAAAAATGTCTTCTACTAATTCTTCATTATTTAGTTTGTTGGAAAAAGAAAAAAATTTAAGTAAGTTAAGTAATCCCCATTATAACTTTAAATTAACCAATGAAACCCAACCAAAAAAAGCAAAGAAGAAAAGCAAGCAACTAAAGCAAACTAGAAAAGCAAATAAGAAAGGCAAACCAGAAAGGCAAACCAGAAAAGCAAACCGAAAAAGCAATTAAATTTTAATGTAGAACAACATTAATTAATGTTACTATTTAAACAATAAATAATAACATTATTATATGTTATTTACTTTTTTGGATAATGAAGTGTGCCTTGTTAATTCAAATACACATCAAATGTGTGTTGTTTTTAATAATTTTTTAAACCTCGAATATCATACTATTTCAAATATAAGTAGTGAAACTATTAATGAATACATCAATGAATACATTAATGTAACTATTAGTAAAATATTTAGCACTGATTTAACTGAAATAGCTATAGTTTTTGGTGTTATAATGTTTTCGGTCACTCTTTCTACGCTATTTGTTTCTAATTATGTCTACAAAATTATGATTAATGAATTTGCTAAAAGTTATTATTCTAATCAATCCCTATATGATTATGACACTTATTTTTATAAATATTTTGATGAATATGAACTGTTAGAAAACTGTGAATTGGATACTAATTATTTAAATTCTCTTGGTAATAAATATATTAAAGAAATTACACCATATGGAGATGTTATTCTTAATTATAATAATGAATATAATAGTTTTGACTATTATTGTAAAAAATCAACTATAATTGGTTTTAATTATTTAGAAGTTGTTTCAAGAATATATGTGGTAAACTTTAATTGTAAACAAATTTATAAAGATAATTATGACAATCTAACATTATATTATAATATTAAATATGGTATTAAACCTACAGATGACTCCTTAAAATCAGCTCAAGAAAATAGTTCATCTGTATTTTTTTCGAAGAAAACACAAATATCTAAAAATACAGACTTGTATAATTTTGTTTCTAATAGATACAAATATAAAGGAAACATTGAAGATTTTACTAATTATTGTAAAACTAATTGTCTAAGTGTTTGTTATAGTGTTTCTGATTCTAGCTCTCAAGACTTATCTACTTGTTTTTTTTATTTGACTAATGTGACTAATGTGACTAATGTAAGTAATGTGACTACAAATACTATAAAATCTATTGACTTTAAAACATTTAAAACATTTAAAACAATTTAAACAACTTAAAAACTATAAATATAAATTATAGCTATAACTTATAGCTATAACTTATAATGATTAACAAAGTTCAACCTATTAATATTTATTTTTATTTGTATTTATTGTTAATAACTTTCTCTTCTATTGCTTCTCAATATATTTTTAAAATGGCGCATGTTAATAATCGTAACGCAAACTCTTTAATAATTTTCGGATTATTACTCTATACTTTTACGGGTTATTGCGTTTATAAATTACTTAATTATGGAAATTTATTTATTTTAAATATAATATGGCATCTTGTGTATTTTATTATACTCTTTATTATTGGATTTTTGGTTTTTAAAGAAAAATTAAATTATCAGAAAATAGTTGCTTTAGTATTTGGATTAATTAGTTTAATAATTTTTATGTTTTATGGTATTGCGTAGATGTTTTTTGAAAATTTAGAAATCCTATTGATTTTTCTATTGAAAATGATGACTCTAATTCTCTAATTGCAACTGTCAATGCTTTTGTTTCAATAACATTTAAAGACTCTATATACTCTTTTACTTCATTATTAATTGCTTTTAAGTCTTCAATCGATTTTACATTATAAGTTTCCATTTTAAAATATATATATTATTATTATTATTATTATTATTATTATTAAATAATAATATCAATTTTATTAGTTTTTTGTTTTAGGTTTTAGGTTTTAGGTTTTTTGTTTTAGGTTTTAGGTTTTAGGTTTTTTGTTTTAGGTTTTAGGTTTTAGGTTTGTTTGCATTTGCATTATTTTAATACAAATGCATATATTATTCTTTTATTTTTGCTGTATGATACATTTTTATATATTTGTGTTAGTTCATTATTAATTGTGTAATTATTGTTTATTATGAATTGAGTAAACTCATCTAATTGGTCAACTGTCATTAAATTTATATTGTTGTTTCTACTTGTATTTGATAAATTTGCGCTTAGTGCATAACTACAATAACTAGTATTGTGTGTTTCTTCTTTTGTTGAAGGGCTAATAATTCTTATATATTTAGTATATTTTTTTAGTTCTCCAAGTGGTTCTTTGTTTAATGTTAATAATGTAACATATTTTTCATATAATTGTTCATAATATATTTCTGAATATAATATATATATTGAACCCATTGATAGTTTATGTAATAATATAAATATTATTAACTTATAACAATATAATATAGAATTACAATGATATCTTTAGAAAAAAAAGAGCGGGAAAAAATCTCTCGTTTTGAAAAAAAAAATATTATAAAGGGGGAATTTCCGAATGCGCGATTTGAAAAGACACGATTTGAAAAGGGTCGGTTCAAAAAAGATGAAAATGATGAAAATGATGAAAATGATGAAAATGCTGGAATTAAAAAGCTTGATTTTAAAAATGAAAATAAATTATTGGGTCAAGGTAGTTATGGTTGTGTATATTATCCCGGAATTACTTGTAGTGGTAAATTAAATAAAAAAAATTATGTTACAAAGTTACAAGAAATTACTTTTTATAGCTATAATGAGATTGCTATTGGAAAATATATAAAAAAAAATGTACCAAATTATAAATTGTTATTTGCTCCTATTATTAAACAATGCAGTGTTTCTTTTCAAACTATACAAAACTCTAAATTAAATTTTCTTGAATGTGATACTCTTTTCTTTGATAGTAATAAAAGGAATGGCGAAAAATATGGTGAAAAATATGGTGAAAAATATGGCGAAAAATATGGCGAAAAATATGGCGAAAAATCTGGCGAAAATAAAACCGATACTTTAATTTTAAAAAACTTCTTAAAAGAAAAACTGTATACTAGATATTTTTTAATGTACATGAATTTTATAGTAAATAAGACTGTAAAAAATTATTTTCATAATTATGAAAACCTTGATAAATTTGTTGTTGATATAATAAGAGTTTTTATTACCTTAATAAATTCGATTGGTATTTTAATTAATAACAAAATTATTCATAATGATTTGCATGTTAATAATATATTAATTAATTTGAAGAATCAAAAGCCTGTTGTTATTGATTTTGGGTTGGGCTTAATGTTTAGTAAACTCTATAATAAGCGTGATAATACTTTTGATTTTAAGTATTTAAGAAATTTGATTTTTGATTTTAGAGATGATCAATATCATGTTATATTAGAAAAACGCTTTCTCTCTTTTATAATTTATAACAAATCAGAATATTATAATATTAATATTACTAATCAATATGAAAAAAATGAATTAACAAAATATATAATTGATATATTTATTAATGATGCTTATGATACCATATCTAATCAATCTATTATATTTTTGAGTAAAATAGAATTGGCTGAATACTTAAAATCTTTGAAACAGTTTTATTACCAATTTTTAAATAAATATAAATATCCAGATTATGCAAGTATTGTGAGCTATTTAATAACATTTATTATTAAATATACCGATTTATATAGTTTGGTTTTTGATATTTATTATATATATAGTACAAAACCTGTTAATAGTGAAACGGTTAATAGTGAAACGGTTAATAGTGAAACTTATGACTCTGAAACCTTTGATTTGGAATCTTATGATCGTCAACCTTATGATCGTCAACCTTATGATCGTCAACCTTATGATCGTCAACCTTATGAACATAAAACTTTAAATTCTGGTTCTAAGCTGTTTTTTGATTTCTTTTTGTTATTATGTAAAAAAATTTTACATCCAAATCCTTTAATGCGTCTACAATATAGTGAAATAAACAATATTTATCATTACATTATACAAGCAATTATAAAATACAATAATCGCATTTCTTATAATGAATTTATGTTAGACTTTCAGACTTTTTTAGTTTCGCAATCTATTAAACCTCGAGTTGTGTTTAATAAAAATTTTGCTTATTTGGACTTTAAAACTATTTTAAATGATGATGTTTTTCATTTTGTTAAACAATTTTTTTAATTTCTATGAGAACTATTATAACTATTTAATAATGTTTCTTGCATCATTAACTCATTGTTATTTATTAAATTATTATTGAATAAATTATTATTTGTTAAATTATTATTGAATAAGTTATAAATTGTGCTTATGGTTTCATAAATGTTAAAAATGTTGGTTTCATCATTTATAGTTTCGTCATTTATTGTTTCGTAATTTATGGTTTCATCATTTATAGTTTCATCATTTATTGTTTCAATTCTATCATCCGAGTAATCATTATTGTATATGTTAATGTTTGTGTTTTCATTTATTTCTTTATATTTAAATTCATATCTACATATTGGGCAAGTATGTGCTTCTTCTTTTAACCATTTTAAAATAGCTTCTTTATTATAGTTATGTTGGCAGGGTAATTTTATTATTTCTTCATTTTCACTAAATTCATAAAACATTATGGGACATTCGCTATTATTATTTATTTCATTGTCTTTTTTAAATGTGATATACTTTAGTTTAATTAAATCTTCATCTGCTATTACTTTTTTTGGTTCATATGTATTGTTTGTATTTTCTAAAAATGATAGGTCGTAGTAAGCTCTTGGTGTGTAAACTAGTCTATAAGATAAAGCGGGTAAAAATTCATAATCGTCTATGTTTACTATGTTTACTGTTGTTCTATTAGTGTTAATTAATGACATCATAGAATTTAAAAAATTTGGACTGTTTGAATTGTTTGAATTGTTTGAATTGTTTGAATTGTTTGAATTGTTTGAATTCATGATTAATTCTTTTTATAATAATTATATAGGTTTTTTTTATTTCATTTTTGCTATTATTATTAATGAGTTGATAGTTGCAAAGTTTGTGGTTGCCTTGTTTGTATAACTAATGTCTAATGATTCCGAAAATGTTATATTGTTTAGACTTGTTAAAGGTGTTATTTCATAACAGTCTTCGTATATATTTATTGTAGAATTCAGTTCTTCTAATGACTTATTAATTATAAATTTTAGTATATATTGAATTTTGCAATTTTTTAATAATTCTATACTCTTTATATGGTCTATTAATACTTTTCTAACTATTACATTATTTTTTGTAATTGTATTGGTTTTATAAATATTTATTAAATTATTATTTTTTGTGACTAAGATTATTAAATTTATTTTATTTATGGTATGCTCAAAACTATCTATTTCATTTTTTAGTTTTGCTATTTCTGCATTTGTAATCATATTTTAATTTATTATAAAAAAATAAATTAATGTGCTTCTTTTATCATATTAAACTATTTTGATTTTAGAATTTTAGGATTTTTGGGTTTTAGAATTTTAGGATTTTAGGATTTTAGGATTTTAGGATTTTAGAATTTTAGGGTTTTATGATTATATAAATAATGACTCTTCCTCACTATAATATTCACTTTCATTATCGCTAGCACATGTATTTTTCCTTGAATATATTTTTTCCAAAATATAATTGTCTTCTTCTATCATCTTTTGGATGATTTCTTTATAATTGATATATGGTGAAATATCTCCCAATAGTTCATTGATTTCATCTCGATAATTATTCCAATTATTTATCATGGCATTCATAACATTATTATAATTGATTTGTTCTAATTCTTTCTTTTTTGCTTCGTAGTTTTTTGAATAGGTAATACTTATTTTATTTGTTGTTGGATTTCTACTAATTAATGTATAACCTGCATTTAAATAGTCTTCGCTAGTTATATTTGTTACTTTAGTAAGTGGTTTTACAACATTTTTTACTACTTTTGAATAAGTCATAATATATAATGTTATTAGATTAATGTTATTAGATTAATGTTATTAGATTAATGTTACTCAATTTTTTTGATTATGTTTTGATTATATTTTTGATTATATTTTGATTATATTTTGATTATATTTTGATTATATTTTTGATTATATTTTGATTATATAATATATAATATATAATATACAATGACTTCGTATTGTACTAAGTATAACTGTAAAACCAATAATGTTAATAATTATTTTGCTTCCGGTGACTCTATGATGAAAAAAAAATATGCTAATAAATTTAAGAAAATTTCTTCTAATGGTGCTTTTTCTCTAAATGGTAATACTTCTCATACATATATTGGTAATCCTAATAGCATACTTAGAAATGATGTGTTTAGCAATATTTCTGAAAATGATTGTTGTGATCTTAAACAAACTAATTCTAGTGTAAAAAATTATAAAGCATATATCAATAAAAAATTATTTTGTCATCCACATAAATCAGCTAACTGTTATAAAAATGTAAATTATGCTTTAATAGACGTTTCGCTTAATAAACATTTTAGAACTGAAAATCGTGACCAATCTGCTTATATAAATATAATGAAAACTAAATGTAGTGTAAATAGAACTGATTATGTAGAAGAACTTACTACTAGTCAAAGACTTGGTTGCAGTGTTAATAAAGTACCCCGAATTAATAGCACATCATCTCGTATTGATTATTTAAAACATTGTAATAATACTGTAAAAGATAATAATACTATTAATGGTTACACTCCTGAATATGCTATTTATTATAATGATAGCACACTTTATAAGAAAAAATCTTCTTGCAGATTGTATAATCCCCCCGATGCTAAAACTATTGCTTGTTGATTTTTTTTTGATTTTCTAATTTTTTTAAATAATTGTTTCCGGTGCTAATATGATAAATTGTTAAATTATTTGGGTTACAACTCATAAATGAATTATCTTTATAACTAAATATTATTCGTTTAATATTTAATTCAATTAAACAGTGTAAGCAATTTTGACATGGGGTTGAATCTTGTAACTTATTATTTGTATCACAGCGCACCACATAAACCGTTGTTTTTTTATATAGTTTTTTTATATTTTCTAATTCTTTTGTTTGTATATGTGTTGAACATTTATTAGGCAACTTTTATAGAATTTACATCTTTTCCATAACTATTTAGGCCACAGCAATAGAACATATTTCTTAATGATGCAATTTCAGCATGACACGTGCATGTATTTGAAATAAAATGGTCTTTTGAATATGTTCGATAATGATTATGTCCTCGACCCATAATTTTTCCATTTGCTACTGCTACCGCCCCGTGGCGCATTAAAACTGGTGATTTTAATGCCTCGTTCAGAGCAGAATTAATAAATGTTTGTTCGTGATTTGACAGATTGTGCAACATGATGCTATATATGTGACATGCAAATTAGCAATCAATTTTTATTAAAAAAAAATTGATTACTAATTTTATTTTGTTTTATTTTGTTAACTTTATAATGGGTTCTACTATTTCTTATTACTTCCAGACTATGATTGATTATATTAATGAATATGATGCTATTACTTATTATCATAAAGGTTGTGATGATAACGATGATGATAATAATGCTGATAGTAATGCTGATAGTAAAGCTGATAGTAAAGCTGATAGTAATAAAGAGGACTTTTATAAACTATTTATTTATGTTCATGATTTTCCAGGAATGGATACTATTAAACGGGATTATGAGGCAAATGCATTGAAACATAACCAGGTTGTGGAAAAATATTTAGATTATTGTATTAATCTTGATAAAAAGGATGATAAAAAGGATGATATTGTGTATTGTTATGATTCTGGCTTTGATTTATTGTGTCCAGATAATATTAGTTGGTATGAAGATGTTCCAATCTACATGTTAGATTATCAAATTTCATGTGCAATGACATATAACAATAAGCATGTTGGTTATTATTTATACTCGCGTTCAAGCACTCCTATTAAAACACCATTGCGCATGGCTAATAATGTTGGAATTATTGATTCGGGATATAGAGGGACTATTCGGGCTCTATTTGATTATAATACTTCATATTCTAGTTATGAAGCTTTTAAATTTGTCAAATTTAATCGCTACGTTCAACTTACGCCACCAAATATTGGTTGTCCGATGAAAGTTTATATTGTTGATGATTTGAGCATGTTGGGTAAAAAAAATAATAGAAATGAAAATGGTTTTGGTTCTAGTGGTAATTAATTTGATGTACTAATTAAATTTTGTTAGACTTTGAAAAAATTGAATTGTTATTTTTTTTCTTTATATTAAGTCTCCACAAACAATTAGAGCGAAAACCAATGTTCTGCAAAGTCTGCTTCGATGCTTCTAATAATGGGTTTAATACCCACAATGTTCGCGATGGTGCTGGCAATGTTTTGTGTCCAATTTTGTTGACCACAAAATGCCGTACTTGCGGATACTTTGGTCATACTACCAAGTACTGCAAGAGTACCAAGCACATTGTCAAGCAAAGCGCTAAGCAAACAGTGTGCGAAGTTGTACCGGTGTTTACCATCCCTCCTAGTAATCCAACAAACAAGTTTGCTATGTTGAATTGCTATGAGTCTGATGATGATCGAGATTCTTACCCATCTGATGATGGAGTAATGGATTTTGAAAATGATCCTATCATTTGGGGTGTTGGACTCCAGTCGATGATTGGAAAACGCTGGGCTGATGTTCTTGGATACTAAGAACTACGTTTGTGGTGTTTATGCATGTTTGCATTTTTTTTTGATTATTATTTTAAACAAAACTGTTTTATTTAAAATAATAATACCCCAGACGGGACTTGAACCCGCAACTTCCAGATTAGAGGTCTGGCACGCTATCCAATTGCGTCACGGGGGCGTTGATAATAACGTTGTGTTATTATCATATAATTGGTTCTATGTCTTTAAGTTGTTTTTATATTTTCTTTATTTTCTTTATTTTCTTTATTTTCTTTATTTTCTTTATTTTCTTTATTTTCTTTATTTTCTTTATTTTCTTTATTTTCTTTATTTTCTTTTATAATTTTTTTATAATTATATATATATGGAATTTCTAGGCATTGGTTATAATGACTATGAACTTATTATAAAACTTGAAGAGCATTTTATTGACCTTTATTATGCTTATAATAATGCGCCTGCACTTCCTAAAGGCACTCGGAATGATCAAGTTTGTTGTACTATTGAAGAACGACGTGCTATTAAGCGCTACGCATATATTATAAAAAGTTTAAACGCCTATGAAAATATGAGACTTGTAGATATATATAGTGTTTTAATTTTTACTTATTATTCATTAAACTATAATGAACAAACTACCGATTGGTTAACGTTATCAGATTTGAATGATTTTATAACACATCTTGATGCATATGGTGACGTTATAGATTATCATGAATATGGTGAAACCCCTACTGGTGGAAATCCTAAAAAAGCCAGGGCTTTATATTTTGCTATAACAGTAAAAGATATTCTTTATACAGATAGTATGGGAATACAAAGGAGTTTGTCCTCTGAAATTAGAAGATCATTTTTTGAATTGGCCGAAGGTAAAAAAATTAAAGTTAGAAGAGTTAGAAGTCGAAGAGTTAGGCGTCAAAGAGTTAGAAGTCGAAGAGTTAGAAGTCGAAGAGTTAGGCGTAGAAAATAGAAATAAGAAGTATAAGTAGAAGATAGAAATAATATGTAAGGTGTGTTACATATTATTTTTGATTTTAATCGCTCCGTACTGGGATCGAACCAGTGACCTTACGGTTAACGGCCGTATGCTCTAACCAACTGAGCTAACGGAGCAGAAAAAAATGCTGGGAGCGGGATTTGAACCCGCGCGGCCGAAGCCAGACGATCTTAAGTCGCCCCCCTTAGACCTGACTCGGGCATCCCAGCATAAAAATAGCTCTTGCCCAGATTCGAACTGGGGTTGGAGGATTCAAAGTCCTCAGTGATAACCGCTACACTACAAGAGCTAATGAAAAAATGCTCCCAGGCGGGTTCGAACCGCCGACCTTTGGCTCATAAGACCAACGCTCTGACCAACTGAGCTATGAGAGCAGACTAAACACTTTTTTTGGATTTTATTATTTTATAATATATCTGGTGTTATGCCTTTAAGTATGTTTTATATATATTTTATTTTTGGTTTTTGTTTTGATAAAAAAAATTGATTTGCTTATAAAACTTTTTTCATTGTATTGTCAGAAAAATGGATCCATATTATATTAATGCTTGGTTTGTATCAATTATTATGCTATTGTTGTTAACTAATATTTTTCCAAATGGTTTTACTTTTATTTGTGCTGTTTTTGTGTTTTATTGTCCTTTTGTTATTTTGGCGCTTTATATGCTCACATTTCTTCCGCAAGAAATTTGGTATGGATTTGGTATGATGTGTTTGTTTCTTTGGACTTGGTTTGTTCCGCTTAATCATCCTTGATTCTTAAACCTTGATTCTTAAACCTTAAACCTTAAACCTTAATTTATAAAAAATCTTTAAAATGGTATAGACTTAATTCTGGTTCTTGATTTTATAGTATTAGTTTTTTTTCTATATGGTTGAGCTGAAGCGGATCGTGCTCTTAACTTTCTTGTATTATTTCTGCTTGTTGCTCTATTATGTTGTAATATTACTGTAGCAACAACAGGCATATGATCTGAATATAATTCTGTTTCACTTGACTCATTGCTAGGATAAGGAAGTGGTACTTTAATAAGAGGTACATTTTCTGACAATATGTAGTCGCCCGTATCTGTTAAATGTGGCCATTTATGATCCTTTTCATGCCAACAACATGATTTTATAACTTCACGCGCTTCTTCTTTTGAGAGGCCATGTGATAACTTCCTATTTTTTATTATTAAAGGGAAGTCTTTTGTTATTAATGTTTTAGCATCATTTGTATCTGCTAAAATAATAATTGGTCCGTTTGATGAAATATGTGCATCAATAATCTCGGTTATTGCTAATATATCTTCTCTTCTATTTAACCATGGAAAATGCGCTACAATAAGATTGTAATCGTAACTTGTTGTAACTATACAACAAGTTCTTGCATCACAGTTATTATTTTCGTCTACTTTTGCTAAATTGATTGTTTTACCCGTTTCCATAGTTCCAAGGGTATGTGTATTCCAAATAATAGCGCATTCCGACCATATTTGTTCAATACTTTTCCATGTTGCACCTCTATACCATCCTGTTAAACCGGTGCTTCTACATATTGCAGCAACTAAATTTGGATCTACTACTTCTTGAATACCAATTACGTCAAATTTATAGCTATAGTGTAATTCTTTTATTTTTTTTAATGCTTGTTGATAACAATTTCTCTTTACTCTTTTACATTGTGCTACAAAATCTGCTTCAGAACCTCTTTCTACATCTTGTTGTGAAGCCCATGATAAATTGTATGTTAATGCGTTCACTGTTTGTTGACCGCCCCCGTTTTGTATATTATGTAGTGGATTGTTTCGTTTTCTGTGTATTGGTCTTTTTTTATTCTTAGTTTTCATATTATATAGTATAAATATTATATTTTATAAACTTTGTGTTTTGTTTTCTTGTTTTTGAGAGATTTATGGCCTTTATTTATGACTTTTTAGTATGACTTTTTAGTATGACTTTTTAGTATTACTTTTTATTATGACTTTTTATCATGACTATAAATCCATAATCCTACATGATTTGGAATATATTCTAAATATGTAAATTGGTGTTTTTCTAATAGTTTATGTATTGTAGCTTTATAATTTAATAAATATGGTTCACCAATTAACATTAGTTTAGATGGATTATAGTTTGGACTAATATCTAGTACTATTATTTCGTGTTTTGTTATTCTTTTTGCATTTTTTATTATTTTATGGTGTGCATAGTTTGGCATTTCGTGAAAAGCAAACATTAATGTTGCTGTATCAAACTCTTGAGGTTGGCCGTAGTTTTCTGCGTTGGCTATAATAAACTGGGTTTTTTTTGCTTGTTTTGCTTGTTTTGCTTGTTTTGCTTGTTTTGCTTGTTTTGCTTGTTTTGCTTGTTTTGCTTGTGCTTGTGCTGCGCTTATCATTGCTTCACTACTATCTATTCCTAATTGGTTGGTTGCTGTGGACGTTCCTGTTCCACAACATAAATCTATTAGTTTGGGCAACCTTTCATATTTTTGATAAAATTCTTGATTATAACTTGAGAGAATGACTTGACGAATATTTATTGAATTATAACATTTGTCGTCTATTAGCTTTGTTGCGTAAGGTGCTACCAATGAATGAATGCGTCCACCTAGTCCAATATTGCCAAAATTATGAATGCGTGGATCATAATAATATTTTGTTTTTGGGCTATTGATGCTGTGGCTTGTATTAAATGCAAAAATTAGCAATACTAGTTTATACATGTTAATTAGTATGTATTACTTATTTTTAAATAAATTATACATTTAATTTATTTAAAAATGAGAGATTTATGCTTTAGGTTTAGGAGATTATAGTAGTTTTATTAATCAAACGTGTAATCTTCAAAAATGTTTAGCTTTTTGGATTACGAGTTTTATAAAGCGATTGAACATAATCATTAAACTCGACATAGCTGTTTGGGTCTACATTTCTCTTTGATGCTAATATAAATGTGTCGGCTTCTTTACACTTTGATTTTAAAATTCTATACTTTTCAAATGATATTGCTTCTGTCTTGCGTTTTAATTCTAGTAATCTTTTCTCTTCTTTTTCCCAGAAATAGTATGTTGGAAGCATTCGATGTGGTGGGTCTTTATGCTTATGATATTCGCGCCATGCATCAAAAGCTAGTGTTTTTGCTTTCTGCCAATCTTCGTATGGTTGCTTACACATTTTATTAACTTCATCGTACAGGCGTAATGTTTTATTTAATGTGTGTGGTTGGTTATGTTTTCTATATACTATTTTTTTATATTCATTTGGCGTTATTATAGTTTCATTAGTAAACTGTATTCTACAAAGGGGACAATTTCTTCCACCGTTCTTTTGATAATCTTTAATACACTTTTTGTGAAATGTGTGCCCACAATTTGCTAGAGTTACTTGTTCTTTAATATATAACATATTAGTTAAACATATTGGACATTCTTCTGCTTTGGCTACTTTATTTTTAAATGTACTTTGGAGTTTTGTAGCGGCTATTGATTTTGTTCTTGGGCTTGCGCTTTGCGATTTAATCTTTAGCGTTTTTGGACTTATGCTTGTTTTTGGACTTATGCTTGTTTTTGGACTTATGCTTGTTTTTGGACTTATGCTTTGTGGGGGCCTTTCTTTCTTTTGCGTTCTAAATCTTGATTTGAGTGATTTAAACATATATTATATTATATATATAATATATTTTATGGATTTTGAGAGAATGGCGAATGGGATTGTAAATATAGAAAGAGGGGAATTGTGCACTCGCTAACCTCCTCTCCCCCCAATTCTCTCCCCCCATTTTTACTCCATAATGCTCAAATTGTGCATTAAATAATAGTGTCATTAATTAGTCCATTTAATAGCAAAGCCGAAATCGGTGACATAACCAGATATTAGTAGCAAAAAATTGCCTATAAGTGTTGTGTTTCTTTATATTGTTTTCTAAAATATATTACTAATAGTAAGAGAGATTTATATAGCATACTATAATTATTTTGCACATTTTTTATATAAATGAGAGATTATATGCACTCTTGTATCTTCTACATCCGTCCTCATCCCCCAAATCTCTCAATCACACCATTAATAGCACATTAAATAATAGTGTCATTAATTCGTCCATTTAATAGCAAAGCCGAAATCGGTGACATAACCAGATCCTAGTAGCAAAATTTAATCCAATTTAATAGAAAAAAAAGGGGATTTTTACACAATACACTACACTACACTACGCTTGTTATATATTTATTAGTCGTCGCTATCACTAGTGTCAGATGCGCTATCCGACTTTGAACGATTGCTTGTCTCTAAAATACCAAATACGCTCATATATGTTGTATTCCATCGTTCCTCTGTCCAGTTACGACATGCTTTTACATGATACTTGATTACTGTATCCAACAAGCGGTTGTTTTCGCGGTAACTAATAATAAAATCTACCCAACCTTTATGAAGACGTACCCAATTATCCGGATACTTTTTTAGCGAATATACGATTGCACCACTAAAGTTCCCAATATTCTTTTGAACCGCTAGATGCTTCTTACCTTGAAGTGGTTTTCGCACATCTGCTTCTTCGTAAATAGAGAACAATGCATCCAAAACTCTCTCTGCATTATTCTTCATTGTTTCATCAATAGGTAGACTTAGTTTATCGCGAAGATCTTCATAATTCGTTGTAATGCCACAGCTCGAATTCCAACCATGAACAACACCGTTCATCAATCCAACTAATTTTGCCAACTCACCATAGCGCTTATCGCTAGTGTCGCATTTAATTAATCCCCATACACGTTGAGCACGTGCTAAATACTTACCATCCACCGTCTCACCGTCACTATTCTTAAACTTCATAAGCATCTCTCTAGTATATTTTACCAAAATACCAAATCCAGTATCGCCTAATGCATGCAAACGTTCTCCCACCTTCAGTGGGCTACCGTTTTGAAATCTATCAAAAATTAGAACACGATCGTATTCGGTTGCACCGCTGTACATCAATGTTGGAACCGGATACTTTTCAAATACGCGCTTTTCGGTTTCGGACCATTCAGAATATTTACAATTACTTAAATCGACAAACTCATCATTCATGAAGTCTTTTAACGTTGTTAAGCGTTGAAGCCCGTCTTCAATAAACATTTGCTCATCGTTATCAACATATAGCAAAATTGACGGAAACGGCATACCATACTTACATGAATCAATAAATAGTTGGCGCTTTTTTTCTGTCCACACGCTTGGATTGCGTTGGTGTTCGGGTATCTGAATTAAATCATTATTGTAACGATTTACCAGATCCTTAATTGACCGCGTGCATGTGTTAAACTCGATTGATGACATTCTTTATATTGTTTTGGTTCATTATTATTTTATGTTAACTAAATCAATTTTTTTTATGCACCCTGCAATTTACATTTGAGAGAATAGTATAATAAACACACTATTCTCTTAAATTGTTGCATAATCTGTCTATAGTTGCTTCAACCCTTATTAAATAGGGCAAAGCTGAAATCGGTGACATAATCTGAATTCGGTGTCATAATCTGTCTTCGGTGTCATAATCTGTCTATAGTTTTAAAATATTTGAGAGATTTTATTCATTTTTTATAGGAGCCGTTGTTGTTGTCGTTGTTGTTGTTGTTGTCATAGGCATTAATTGTTGCATGAGTGTTTGTTTTGGCTTCTCTATGGGTTCTGGTTTAGACACTGGTTTAGACTCTGCATTTGGCTTTATTTCACTCTTTCCTGTTATGGTTACATTATATTCTACTATTAACCTATCTATAGTTGATATTAGTTCTTCTACTTTTATTGTGCTTTTATCTTGTTCTGTCCCTCCTATTCCTACTAACGCTCGTGTTGCTCCTTTATCTAGCGTTTCCCCTCCTGATTTATCAAGTATACTTATTCCTATCCATGGGCATGCTTTTTTCCATTCTTCAACATAGTTTTTTAATACACTATTGTATGGGTACTTTCCTCCCGTACATGTTTTTAAATAATCTTCCATGTTTATGCATGGCTTTTCATCTAATAGTACTCGTGCATCTTCCTTATAATTCTCTCTTATTTTTGACCATATAGTCATAAAATTTGTTGCTGTTACAGAACCTTGATCTATTATTAGTGTTAACTCTAGTTTCAAATGATCATTTGTTTCTAAATTCTCTATTATGTTTTTATTAAATACACTAAACACTATTATTAGTGCTAATCCTATTATTATAAATAGTGATAATGTGCTTAGCGATATAATGTTTTTATTGTTTGAGAGTCTAGCCTTCACCATTTATATTAATTATTATTTTATTATTTGAGAGATTTTTTATATTTTTATATATTTTTATATATGCATATTATAGTTATAATATTTGTTATTATACTTTATTATAATAATAAATATGTAGTCTTTTTTTTTAGTTTGAGAGATTTGCGGTGTTTTTAAGTATAAGTCAACTTTGTCATTGAAAGCATGCGCAATATCTCTCTTGCTACTCTGTCATAGGTTAATGTTGTTAAACCTTTGTTATCAGTTTTCATTAGTCCGGAAAACCCCACAAAAGTCCGTCGTGCCCCAGTGTTTAGTGTATCGCCATATGTCTTATCTAATATTGTTAGTGTTACATATGGCATTAGTTTTTTTAGACTCTCCGCTGCTGTTTTTCCTTCTGTTTGTCTTTGTTGTTTACTTCGAGTATCATTTTCCGCTGTTAAACTTCCATAAAATTCTGCTAATTCACCATATTCTTTTTGTCCTATTTTTATTTTTTTCATTTTTTCAAACTCTACTTTTATTTTTTGCCAATCATACATCACAAAATCATTATAAGGTGACTTCATATTACTTCCATCTACCCATAATGTTGCTTCCAACTCACTCTTCTTTCCTGTAAAACCTTCCATCACATTCACTCTTAACATTATTACACTTAATGCCAACATTCCCAATATTCCCAATAACATTAATACTACTCTTCCCTTCTTTAACATCACTCTCTCTTTATATTACGCTTTATTTTCTCTTTTTATTTTTTTTTCTTTTTTTATATACTTTGTTATACTTTGTTATATTTTTTTATTTTCTCTTCACTCTTTCTTTTGTGAAACATGATTTCGTTTCGACCTCACAGTTACATATTCGCTACTTCTTGCATTATCATGATTCTTGCTACGGGTTTCACACATTAAATCGTTTTGACCAATACCCTTAATGTTAATAGCCTGATACTCATGTTCGCCTGATGTCATTTTCTGCATATTAAATTCAACATACTCACCTTGCACTAAATATTTATATATCTCATCTTTCACATTTAAAGACGAGTGATGTGCAAAAATATCCTTATCCTTTTCTTTGGAGTTTATAAATGTAATAAACCCATAACCAGACTTGTTATTAAACCATTTTACCTTTCCAACAAATTGATTTGTGGTAGTATCGACCGAAGACATTATATATATTAATAATATATAAACCTTTAAATTATTTTATTACTATATAATAAAATAATTTTTTTACAATAAATGTTGTGCATTATATGTAAAAAATCTAAATCTCCACTATTTCAGTTTAATCAGCAAAATTATTGTATAAATCATTCAAAACTAAATTTTAATAACCTTATTATTAAAATCCAAAAAATATATAGGGGTTATAGGCGCAGAAGTTATCTTAAAACAATATATAATAGATTGCCACGGGATTTACAACTTTATGTGTTAAACATAAATAGTAACAACAATAATAAACAACACGAACATAATATAAATGCTTATATTATTAAGAAAACACACAAAATAAGAAGTTTAATAACTATTGAAGATAATGAAATTACATTACAAGAGTTAACAAGTATGCTAACATTACTTAATAAATATTATTATTTTTTATCACCACAATGGCTAAATTATTATAAGTTTTATTTTACCAATATCAAAAATATACTAGTATCTTTACTATACAGAAAAACTATTATGTTAAATATAAGTATATATAATTCTCTCAACTTTTATACTAATTTATTAAATAATAACTTTACAAAAGAATCTTTACTTATAATATCCAAGATAAATACATTTAACTATTTAATTAAATTACATAACAATGTATTTACATATTCATAATTTGGTTCTTGATTATATTTTAAACGCCTTACATAATTAAATTGTTTACTAAATATGTTGCTATTAAAGTTTACTATAGTTTCAAGAAAAGCAACTATTTTAAATACATCTTTTTTTTCAATAACATCCAAATTATTATAGTCGTTATAAGTGGAGCTTGGTAAAAACATATAGACTAATATATACATAAACGATTCAATATCATCGCGTCGCGACTGTTCAATACAGTTAATAGCATTCAAACTTGAATAATTTATGCTTCCTAAAAGTCCGGTTGTTTTACTTTCAGCATTATGAAGACTGCCATGTTTATAGATTTTAGAAATTCCAAAATCTATAAGAAATAGTGTATTGTTAGAGTTTAAACATATATTTGATGGTTTTAAATCTCTATGAATAACATTTTTACTATGAACAGCCCTAATAATGACTAATAATTCTTTCATATACTTTATTACATTTGTCATATAAATGCTATTTGAAAACTGTTCTTGTTTAACATTATGTAAAGTCTTGGTATAATAATCTAAAACCATGCAATAGTTAGTATTATATTCAAAAATATCATATAATCTTGATATGTTGGCTATTCCTTTTAATTTTGTATAAATTTCTGTTTCGTATTTTATTACGTCTTTAGCGCCTATTTTTATAGCATAATAATTTGTATTATATTCAACCTTAATGATCTCTCCAAATTGTCCATTGGCTATATTTTCTAATACTATATATTTGTTATTTAATAACATTATTAACTTATAAATAGTGTATACTTATTGTTTATACTATTTATACTACATATTTTTATATTGTTTGCATTAACTCTTCTCATCATTTAGTATAGTTTGTTCTATACTAACATTACTAGTATCTTGTATTTTATTATTAATATGTGATTCTTTTACCATAATATGTGTATTATTTTGGCTACTTATAAAATGATTTGCTATATTTAACTTAATATTGTCTTGTTGGAGCAATTGTATAAACAATTCTGGGATTGTTGCTATTGTGCCGGCGTAAGTTTTATAAGTATAATTGCATACTAATGTATGTAATTCAATAAATCTAATACTATAAAACCAATAGGGCGGTATTAGCAGTGCTTGGTTTGGTACTAATTGTATTCTTAAAAATTTAACTTTATTATAATCATCATAATATTTAGGTTCAACATCATAAATATTTATTTCTGAACAAAATTCGAGCGTTTCATAATTTTTTTTTACATGTAAATGTTTATAATCTTTTGGAGGACATAATGTTACTTCTATTTTACCTTGTGACACATACAAAATATTTCTGGAATCAATACTATATTTTAATTGTGTTGCACTATTTATAGAACCCATTAACAAATCATATTTTTTTGAAAACATATTGTATGGTCTAAAAAACAAATCGTTTATTCCCAAGTCTTTTTCTAATGTTGTTTCTTCAAGAAACTCATAGTTATTATATGTTATAATATTTGCATCATTATTATAAGCTATTACTTTAAAAAATTCTTCTAGTTTTATTTTTACAAAAATATCCTTTTCTTTATTATAAATACAAATCTGGAATGTTGGATAGTTTGTTTGCAAATACTCTTTTGTTATAGTATTCAATATTACATTATTTATTACTAATGGTTGTTTTATAGTTATTAAATCTTCTAATTTATCTTTTGATGGATTTTCTATTTCGTATATTTCTAAATAATTACTCGTTTTTATATGATTATATAAATGAATATATACAAATAATACTATACATAATATTAATAAATTTATTATAACTAGCATTACTATTGTAATAGTTATTATTTATTTTATTTTACTTTAACACAAAAAATAAAATAAATTGTTTATATTAAAACATGTCTCTGAATGCAAGATTGAATAGACCAAAAATTAATTTTAAAACCAGAAAATTAAAGAGACACTATTTAAATTATAAAACAAATAATTCTATATCAAAAAGAAGAAGAATTGGAAGAGGCACAAAACACGCTAGAAAAAAATTTTCTAAAAAGAATAATTTAAAATTTAGGCAAGTTGGTGGCAATGATAATTGTACTATTTGCTTTGAAGATGATTTTAGTACAAACCAAAATGGTTGGGTACAATTACCATGCGGTAATGACTTTGGTCATGACTTTCATATAAAATGTATACAAGATTGGATAATAGCTAATCCACATAATCCACGATGTCCCAATTGTAATCGAAGTATAGAACATAATGTGCGTACTGCGTTGGTTAAAAGATTAAGGGTTCTTGGCCAAGCATTAATCCAAGGCATTGCACCACCTCCTATTGAGCCACCTCTGCGTGTTCCAAAAGATTCAGTAGATCCAGTAGTTCCAGTAGTTCCAGAAGTTCCAGTAGTTCCAGAAGTTCCAGAAGTTCCAGTAGTTCCAGAAGTGCCAGTAGCATCTGTATTACCCCAAACGCCATGACATCAATCACGAAGAAGAGGGCAAAGTTCATCACTCCAAAGATTACCACCTGATCACAACAATGAAACCATGTCATTCCAAGATCACCATGCTATAGAACGAAGACTACCTACATTCTTACGACCCCCTTATGTAGCACAACAACGTGAAGTGCGTCCTCTTAATCTTTCAAGACCCGAAGAATTGGCACTTCTTTCACGTATACCACGTACTACTCCTATACCACCACACCTTCAACAACTTCAACAACCTCAACTACGTGTTCTTGATAGTTCAAATCGAGAGGATAGGAGATTTTTTTTACGTTTATTACAAACTAATCCTAATAATTCTATAAGACGTTATAGAGGATCACGTTATAGAGGACCAATTCCTGGAGTAATTGTAAATATATAGTTAGTTTTGGCAATTAATTTATTTTGTATAAAAATAAATTAATTATATCTTAGTATTATTACATAACACTTTCACATACAGTTTCACCACACTCTTCGCTTGTCTCATCAACAGTTTCATTTTGAGTAATGTCTTCTGTACAATTTGGTGTACTTGTTTCGTTAGACACTACTTCATCATCCACTACTTCGTTACACACTACTTCATCATCTACTACTTCGTTACAAAGTACTTCATCAACTACTACTTCATTACACAGCACTTCATCAACTACTACTTCATTACACAGCACTTCATCTGAAAGTATTACATTAGAAACAGGCTTACTGTTAATATCGATTATATCAAAATTAGAAATTTCTAATAATTCAGCCATTTGGACTTCATCAATCACTAATTCATTATTATTGTCATCACCTATTTCTGTATCATAACCACTTTGTATATCAACTGGTTCACAGCAAAATGCCCGATCACATGGAACATTGCATCTTGAATTCATTGATCCAAATATACTATTAGACATTAATGAACTTAATAAATCATGTTGAGGGTTTCTATCTTTTAGTTTAGAACTTAGAGAAGCCACTTTAGAATCAAGAAGATCTATATGCCCACTTTGAGCTTTTAAAGACTCTTTAAGCGTATTTATAGTTTGTGACATATCCAAAATGGTTGATTGGTTATTAATAACAATCATTTTTAAAGTATTTAATTCATTTTCCAATTTAGTTACTACATTATTATCATAACCACCAATTTCTCGTTGATCATATGTCTTCGTAATAAGTGCTATTTTTGATTCCATATTATCATTTAATATTTTTACAAGTTTATTAGTATCTTCTTTTAAAAGATTAAATAGCTGTGTTTGTGCATTTTTAAAATCACCAATTATAGTAGTTTGAGTTTCTATTTTATCTTCTACTAAAGACTTAATATTGGTCATTAATGAATTTGATTCGCTAGTAGTATTTTGACTCTCTATAATAGATTTAATAGCATTTAATTCATTATTATATACTTCAAAATTTACTGAAAATAATTTGTCTATTTTTTCATCAATTTGTTGAAACAATTCTTCATAATCTTCTTCTTTGGTAATTAATGTCTCTAACTGTTTTATTTTTATTTCATGTTGTTGTAACACTAATAATGGTGTAATTGGTTGATTTTGTGTGGGTGGTTCAATTGTTTCGGGCTTGTTTGTGCGTGTAGAGGTTTGTGGAACACTAATAGCGTCTGTGCCGGCACGTCTTCTTCTAGCGGAAGCTAATGCTGAACTTGACATTATATATTACAATAGCATCTTTTTTTTAAGCAATAATTTTAATATAATAGTTTAATATTAAACTATTAAACTATTAAACTATTAAACTATTAAACTATTAAACTACTAAACATTAATTTAAACTACCATCTTAAATTCCAATGGATCATGATACTTATAATTTGATACGACAAAATCGCTTTCATTATAATCATTTATGTTTTCTCTCTTATTAATAATTTGCAATGTAGGAAATTCATATGGTTTTCTTTGTAATTGTATTTTAATATTACTAATATGCTCTTCATAAATATGACAATTGCCTTTATAATATATAAATTCGTATGGTTCAAGGTCACAATGAAACGCTAATAAATGTGTTAAAAAACTGTATGATGCAATATTAAAACAAGTTCCGCAAGCTTCATCATTAGATCGTTGGTACATAGAACAACTCAATTTATTATTATCTTTTATATTAAACTGCATCATAATATGACATGGTGGTAAAGCCATACTGTTTAATTGACAAGGATTCCATGCACTAATAATCATTCTTCGCGAATTTCTAAGTTTAGGATCTTTTAGTGTGCTAATAACTTCTGCCAATTGGTCTATTCCTTTATTAGTATAATCAGTGCTACAAGATTCGTAATCTGCATTAAAATGCCGCCATTGAAATCCGTATATTGGACCCAAATCATCTTCAATATTATTATATAGTCCACGAGAATCTAAAAATTCACGAGAACCGTTTGCATCCCATATATGAACTTTTTGTTCTTTTAAAAGCTTATTGTTTGTATTTCCTTTTATAAACCACAATAGTTCACGTAAACAAGTTTTCCATGCTACTTTTTTTGTTGTAATTAGTGGTAATTTGTTATGCTCAAGAGAGAAGTGCATCGCACTTCCATAAACAGACAACGTTTTTCCATTTCTACCAACAAATTCAGAATTGCTTGACAAAATATCATCTAATAAATTTAAATATTGGTTTTCTTCATGATATTCAGAATTTCTATATTTTATGGACTCACATGCTCGTGACAACATTATTACTATATTAAATTGCTTTTTGTTTAATACATTTTCATATTTTATAATTCATATTTTATAATTCATATTTTATAATTCATATTTTATAATTCATATTTTATAATTCATATTTTATAATTCATATTTTATAATTCATATTTTATAATTCATATTTTATAATTCATATTTTACATTATATATTTTTATTCTTTTATTTAGGTATAAATAATTTTAATAATATTATTTTAATTTATATATATAATAGAAATATTATGATAGGAGGGTCTACAGAATCAGAATTAGTTGGCGGAACTGTTAAAATGGGTCCAGCGTCGTTTTTTAATTATGTTTTTAACTTTGATAGTGACAATAAAGCAATACTATTAAATATGTTTCAATATATTATTATTGCATTAATCCCCATAGTATTAATATTAAAATTTGTAAAAGAATATATTCCAGAAGATGATGAAAAGAAAGATAATTTAGAAATATTATTAGAAATATTATTACAATTGGGTGTGTTATTTGTTGCTATTTATTTTATTGATAAAATAACAAGATATTTTCCAACATATAGTAAAGTTCCTTATTCAAAATTTAATGAAGTAAGTTTTATAATACCCACACTACTCTTAATGTTTACTATGCAAACAAAGCTAGGTGCTAAAATTAATATTTTATATAATCGTGTTCTGCAATTTTGGAATGGTTCAAAGGCTTCGCAAAATAATGGAAATGGTAATGGTAATGGCAATAATGGACAAAATATTAGAATTAGACAACCTATAGTTGTTAATAATTCACACCAAATGAGCCGATCAGATACATTAGATAATACAATGATACCACAACAAATGAATCAAATGCCAAACAACAATGTTTCTATGATTGATTCGTTACCAAATATGATAAATACAAATGGTCAAAATAATTATCAAGCACAAGCAATGCAAAATGCGTTTATGGAGTCAATGGAACCTATGGCTGCCAATGGTGCTCTAGGTGGCATTTTTGGTTCATCATTTTAAATAATTTTTTTATGCTAATTAATAAAAAAATTATTTTATTATAAACTATTGTTAAATTTTATCATCTTCCAAGTTTATTCTTAATTTATTAATTATAAAGATTTAAGTCATTAAAGTGTATCTGTTGTTTGTGCCACGAGTTTAGTAGGTAAAGATTTTGCTCGTTCTGTAGCTTTACCCAACAAACTTGTGACTTGTCCTATTGGCTCGGCTTTACCTAAAACATTTGCAACTTGTTCTTTAGTCTTGTCTAATAAAGCTTTACCTTGTGTTGTGGAGTCATTTGGTACTAATGGTGGCTGTTTTCCTGACTCGTATCATCACTAACAGGCATACCAAACGAACCACTATTCATTGATGATACCCCTTTTTCAATAACTTGGTTTACAAAGTCATCTACATTAATATTTGGGTTTTTTTCCAATATTTTTTCTACTTGTGTTTTTACTATACCAATAACATCTGGTAATTTATCTGATATTCCTGGTATTATTTTTGATATAGTAGTAGTAATAGATTCTATTTTTTTTTTAACACTCTTTTGTGATAGTGTTCCTGAAAAAATAAACAAAAATAAACCATTAATTGTTTCTACTATAATATTTGCTTTAGAAATATATGGAGAAAGATATACTCCAATATATAGATGTCCCCCAATGAAAAGTAATATTAGTAACCATATACAAATGCATAGCATTATATTTAAAAATAAATAGAATATATTTTCGGGTTTTCCGGGTGGAGTCTCGGTCTTATCTAAACACTCATTTGTTTCTTGGTTCCATTTTGAAATTGCCACTATGTTATTAGAAATACCATATTCTAGAGCTAAAAATATTATTTTTAATATATAATATGCAAATGTTATTAGAAAGACTCTTCTGAATAACAATCTTGATCGTTTTACGGGTACACCAGTAAACGCGCTTAAAAATTGAAGAATACACCATATTATGAAAGAAATAAAAAGAAGACAATACATAATGACATCAATAATATACGCCCACCACGAAGCCCTAATCATTTGGCCATAGTTACATTGTAATGCAAAGTAAGTTCTTACCATTGAAGTAGATATAATAAACATGAAACTTATGATAAATACAAGAAGTACCAAAAAAATAGTTTCTAGTATTATAACAGGAACAACAGAAATACTTATAATTTTATTAAAATACGAAAAAAGTTTGTCAATAAGTTCTTCTGATTTTGACGTTTTAGCACTATCTGATGATTGTTCAATATTATCTAGAATAGGATTTCCATATCCCACAACTAAAAAAGATAAAACTAAAGTTGTTGTTAAGTAAAAAATACTATAAACATTTCGCGAAATTGGTATTCCAAAACCTCTTTGTGGGTTTATAATATAAATAACAATTAATACAAAATAAATTAATATTACAAAAAAATCAACAACAGCAAATCCAATAGAAAAAAACAGCGCATTCTCGGTAAGCAGTTTGGTTACTTTTTCTGCAGTTTTTAAAGCTTTTTCTGCCTTCTCATTTAGTGGTTTTATTTGCTCTGCTAATTTTGTCATTAGTCCGGATGGTTTATCTAAATTTTGTGTAACTACATTTGTAGATTCTTCCATTTCAACCAATATTAAACTAACTAACTATTAAAAATAATTAGTTTCAATTTATATTTTCTAATTGCTTTAAATTTTCTTTAAGATTATTACATGCACAAATTTTCTTAATTATTTTATCATCAATTGTTTTTAAATTAACAGAGCACGTTTTCAATAAATAAGCAAAATAGTCTTGCTTAGCATCATTTTCTTTAAAATCCGGATTTTGTACAATCCAATCTTGAATTAATTTAAAATGTGCTTTATTTAAGTTATGTAAAGCACCTTTAATCTTGGTTTTAGTGCTGTCTTTTTCCCACAAATCATTATCTTTAATATATAATGTTTCCCGCTTTGTGTCGGTACAATGCAATGGTCTTTCAAATAAAGACATTTTATTAATACTTTGAATTATAGCATTACTTAATCCTATTTCTAATCCTTTATTTTTTGTTAAATCTAAATCTTCTAATGTTAGTTTTATTTGCTTAATAAAGTCATTCATATTTATAGCATTCTTACATTGCTCATTTAAAAACACGTTAATATTGAAGTTTTGCTTAATGTGTGCTGTATTATTTGTAACATTACATATTTTGGGTACTATTTCCACAAGCTGTCGTTGTTGTTCACCCAATTGTTTTTGCTGCTCTAAAAGTTGTTGTTGTTGCATCAGTAATAGATTTTTGATATCATTATTTTCACTAATTAATCTCATAATCATTGTTTGGTCTATGTTACTATTGACAATATTAGAATTTACAATAGTGTTATTGCATTCTTCCTTTGTTTCTATAATAATACACTTTTTTTTATGATTATATAAACTTTGATTATGTTTATACACTTTACCACATTCACAAGCAAATATTTTAGTAGTGCGCTCTTGCGTATTATTTATAAGTATTTCACTCGTTTTATGTTTTAACGTCTTTAAATGTCTATTAAAGTCACATTTTTTACACGTATTAAACTGACAAATAATGCATTCAAAAAAATTAGAGTTTTTTGCGCTTTTTTCATAAGTCATTTATAAGTATATTATACTTATAAAAAAAACTCTAAATCATTTATTACTATACAATTTTGCGCTTTTATAAGTATTCAAAATACATGGTTTCGTATATTTTTATATTTGATTTGCTATCAAACCATAAATGGTAACAAATTTACTGCAATCGAAAATGTGCGCCAAAAAGCGTAAAATTTATAAGTATTTTTATAAGTATTGAATACTTATAAAAAAAGCGCCTTTTTGTGTGAAAAAAGTTATGGTAAGGTAATTTTGCACCCTTAAAAATCTTTTTGAGAGCCTAATGCTGTAAAATTGATTTTGCACAATCTTTTTTCTATATTATACTATTAAAAGTGAAATTGGACATTTTTAAATGTCCAAAATCAAAAAAATTAGGTCTTTATAAAAAAATATATTTGTCAGCATAAAAGTTTCGGTCATTTTTACAGATTTATTTGAGACCATTTATGGTATTAAAGTTTTAAATCATGAATTTACCGATTTATAAAAAAAGTTGTAAATTTCTTTATTTTACAAAAAGTTGTAAACTATGCAAAATATGCAAAATATGCGAAAAACAAGTTTTTCTATTAATGTATATTAATAAATATTAATGTATATTAATAGATAGCAATGACTAAACTAAGTGAGAGAATTTTCTTATATTCTTTAAATGCAAGTTTTATATTATATATAATAGTATTGCTAGGTGTGGGTGGTTATGCTCCGCAATATTTAGAAGCTTTAAAGTCTTTTTTGCGAATTTATATAGGATTGTTACTGGTTATTAATTATAATCCGTATACTTATACAGAGCGCAAGTTTGGAGAGTTTGATAGACAATTAGTATTTTCATCTGGTATATTCTTGTTATTAACAAGTACCATAATAAGTTCCATTGAAAGTTATATTCAATATAATGCAAAAAATCTCATTAGCAATAGTATTAGTCAAATTCAATCAATATTATAAATTTTTTATGTTATTATATAAAACATGAATCTATCAAAACAAGATTATAAGAGTTTACTTGATTATTATGCCATACAAACCAAAAGCAATCCATCATTAAGTTATTTAAAAAAAGCAGCTGAAAAAATAATAGCCAAAAAATTATGTAGTTGCGTTAAAAAAGTCCCAAATAAAAATCAACCCGAAAGCAGAGCAATTGGTATATGTAATTATAGTATAATACAGCGAAAAAACTTAAAAATTAATGGATTCACTTGTAAAAAAAAAATGGCACTTAAAACAAGTAGCGCAAATAAACATAAACTAATGAAAAAGGGTAGCCATTTAACGTTAAAAAACAATGCAAAAAAACAAATAAAACACTAAGTTAACTTAATCTAATTATATAACATTTTATAATATAATATAATATATTATAATATGGTAGTTTTCAAAAGTCGTAAAGTAAAAAAAGTTAAAAAACTTAAGAAAAAGAAAACCATAGACACAAAATACAAACATCATCGTCGCACGTTAAAACAACCCAAACACAAATCATATAACGCAACTCAACCATATTATAATGTAAATAATAGATTGGCAGGAGTCCAAGACAGCGTTTCTTTAAAAGTCTCGATAAATGAGTTAAATACTATTGCTCTTGAAATCTTTATTGGTGATATAAATGATTCATTTATGAATGAATGTTTAACTAACCTTTTTTTTGCATATGAGAATATAGAAACTTATGAAGACAAACTAAAGTTTATAGGTATATTTAACACCTTGTTTATAAATAATTATATAGACAATCCGGAAGGGTATAAACACTGGTTTAAATACATAATAACAAGAATTGAGGCCGATGAAATTGAATATGCAAACAACTACGATACAACGCCAAGGAATAGTGATATACAGTTACTATTATTTGACGAAATTACAAAAAGTAAGACTATGATAGAATCGACACAATGAACTTTTATTATTTAAAAAATTAAAGTAAACTATCTTAGTCTTAATACATATTTTGGAAAGTCTTCATTTAATACATGGGTCATAAAACATATATAACAATAAGGACTAATTACTTCATAATTAAGTTTTTTATGTATGATGGTTTTTTTATTAATGGCGCGTTGATGACTATGTCTATAAAGTGTATTGTGACGCATATATACATTATAAAACAGATCTTTTGTATCTCTATAACAATTTGCATTTACACATTTAGTAATTGGACTATAATTATGTAATTTATTTAATAGCATTAATTTGGCCAACAATTTAGTACTAACCAATGTATTAAATTGTTTTGACAAGCTTTTAAAACTACATAAATCATTTTTATCAACGCAATGTAAGATATGTGTTAATATATCATGTGGTAAACTATCCATTAATCTAAATAAATAATAATTGTTTGTTTTTAAATGCTTTTTGTTTATTTTTAATATATTAATTGTTAATCTTATTATTATTATTTAAAACATTAATTAATATATTAATTATTATGTTGACGCAATCCACTATTTATTATCCAGATAGTAATAGCACCGAAAAAACCGATGAAACTTATGAAGGTAAACCTTTTTTTAGAAAGCATTATGGCGAACCTCATCCATTTTTAGATTATTCAAAACAAGTAGAACTAACAATTATTAAAATATTAATGCAGAATCATCATCGCAATATTGTTACTTATTATCATATATATACTAATCATATTGATATAGAACAAGTAAATAGCGAGAAGTCAAATTCTTTGTTTTTTGATAACCAAGCTATGACACGTGAAGACTTAAATGAAATTATTGAAGTAATGACTAAGGTAAAAGATTTTTTACAAGCACTCGGGATTATGTATATAGACTGGAAATTTGATAATATGGGAAAGGCTCTTGATGGAAATTATAAATTATTTGATTTTGATGCCTCTGGACTAATTGATTTATTAAGTATGGAGTGGAAACTTAAACCAAATACAATATATTGGAGTTATAATGAGGCAATAAAGCATGGTTGCAAAACACCAAAAGAAATTGATGATTGGTCATTTAACTATAATATTATAGAAGAAGGAGAAAAACTGCTACAAACAAAAAATGCATAAAAAGTATGCGTAATATTGCGTAATATTATATAATATTTTCTATAATAATAAGATAACAAATATTATATGTATTCATTAATAGCGTTATTTGCAGGTATAGCAGCAAAACTGTATGATGATTTAGAAGACAATAATTTTTTACAAAAGTTTCGTAATAATACATTAATGGAATTTTTAAAAGGCATTCATTATATTTTATTTATGTCATTAAGTATAGAAGAACCACTAGTTTTTATTATTCAATATGTGACGCATATACTACATAGTTTCGGAAATAAAGAAAGTTATAACAAACCTTATGAACATTCGCTATTATATTCTTTATTGTTATTATTTTTTATAGTAGATTATAAAAAAATAATATCTTTATGTTTGTTAGATAAATTAATAATTATAGTACTTATTTTAACGGCTGCCCTTGAACCATTAATAAGTCCTGCTCTTAAAGATGAGTATTCATTTGCTAAGCTCATTAGTAGAGTTATTGTGTTGATTTTTCAAATAATACTATGTTATTTTATTAGATCAGACGGTCTAAAATATCTTACAATTGAGTTTATAGGATATTTATTTATTTCAGTTTTAGTTCAATGTTATTCATTGTATTCATTAAGAATGGAACAAGAAGAAAAAGAAGAAGTAAAAGAAGAAAAAGAAGAAAAAGAAGAAAAAGAAGAAAAAGAAGAAAAAGAAGAAAAAGAAGAAGTAAAAGAAATAGTAAAAGAAGAAGAAAAAGAAGAAAAAGAAGAAAAAGAAGTAAAAGAAGAAAAAGAAGTAAAAGAAGAAATAAAAGAAGAAAAAGAAGAAAAAGAAGAAAAAGAAGAAAAAGAAGAAAAAGAAGAAAAAGAAGAAAAAGAAGTAAAAGAAGTAAAAGAAGTAAAAGAAGTAAAAGAAGAAGTAAAAGAAGACGAAAAAAAAACACAATAAACACACAAACACATTAAACAAAGACTATGGAAACTTACCATTGAGAGCATCTACTTGCCACTTGGTCAATGGTTCCTTTGCTCCTGTTTGGTAGTGTATCCACGTTGAATGTGTTGGTTCCGCGTTAAAGGTCACATTCACTTGCTTGTCGCCATCACTCGTATAATCTCCATAATGCCGTGACACATTTGGATTTGACCCACCCAATACAAACTTTACAAAGCACTCAGCACAATAATGATGCTTGACAGGATACTCTTTTCCATTGACAAACATGGTCGTAGATTGCATGGGCTTTTGAATGCGATGATTATACCGCCCGTATCCGTAATTCCATACATACTCGCACACGGCTTCAGTATCGTAGTAGCAGTTTGCGTTTGCACAGTCACCCATTATATATTGGAATTCAAAGCGCTTGTCAACATAGCGCTCAGTAAACACTCCGTACAACGTAGCCACCATCTGCCCCGCAATGTAAAACTGGCTCACGGATTTGCTAAACAACACACATGTTTCCTTGAAGCTCACGAGGTAGTCTTTGTTTCCGAGGCGATCAACAATGAGTGCAATGAGATCGCTTGGCAAGTCGCAAATGTTGATAGCGCAAGCTTCGCACATCATCATTGCTCTTTTCGCTTGTCGCTTTTCGCTTGTGCTTTTCGCTTGCGCTTTTCGCTTGCGCTTTTCGCTTGCGCTTTTCGCTTGCGCTTTTCGCTTGTCGCTTTTCTCTTGTCGCTTTTTTGTCCAGACTATAAATAAATAATAAAAAAAAATAATCAATTTTTAAAAAGTATAACAACATCTATAAAAATGTTGTTATAGCATTTAATGCCATCATAACAGGCACTCTCTATAAGACGGTTCATAATAACCATTTAAAAGGCGCACCTGTCTCTCTACTAATGGTCCATACATATTTCTTGCACAATCATACCAAGTTGAGGGTTGTGTTGTGTTAAAGGTTACAATTACTTGCTGTATTCCATAACAATAATTTCCGTAATGTTGCGCAACATTTTTGTTGTTTCCTACTAAAACATGTCTTTTAAAGCATTCACAACAATAAGGAGAGCGAAACCAGAACTTTTTCTTATTAATTACCATTAAATTTGTGTTTTGTGCATCTTGTTTCCTATGTACATAACCAAGTCCATCGTGAGCCTCCCATATGTATATACATGCATTATGGGTTTCCTCTTTACAACGCTCATTCACACATCTTGCCATATACTTACGCTGTGGATTATAGCTCTGTAACTCATGTGGATTAAATCTGCTAAACAACACAGCAAACATTTCCTTTGTTAAGGCAAATTTTGAAATTAACTTAGACAACGACTTACAAGTAATGTTTAGACCTATTGTGTATTCATAATTGCCGAGTTGTTCAATAATGAGTGACATAATGTCGATTGGTAAGTCGCAGATGCTTGGTAAGTCGCAGATGCTTGGTAAGTCGCAAATGCTGCTTACACTCATCATTTTTAAAGATTTAATTAATTTGTTAATAGTACAAGAAATAATAAAAAAATTATATTCAATTTTTTATTATTAAAATTATGGCTTACTATTTGCGGTAACGACGGCGATGCGTTTTTTTGTAATGATGACGACGTGTCTTTTTATGACGACGATATGTGTTATTATATTTTGCTTTAACTCCTTTGGCTTTTCCGACAGTGGCAAAGTCTGTAACAAGTTTGTCTAACTGCTGCTGTAGTTTTTGTTTTTCTATTTCTATTGCTATTTGTTTTTCTATTTCTATTTCTATTTGTTCTTCTATTTTTGTATTCAGTATTATTAGAATTTCTTGTTTTAATTGTTTCACCTCGCCTTCGTACAAGGTTATGTTTGATCCCTTAAAATGAGGTTTTTCATTACTAATTAACCAATGGTTTACTAATTCCTCTAAATATAGAGCGTGTTTTGTTCTATCATTACCGTATTCTCTTAATACTGTATTTGCAATACTAGGTGCTTTTTCCTCTGCAATAGTTTTATATTCCTTGTATATGTAGTCTACTATTGAATCGTGGTCCTTGGGAAAGGAACGTTGTGTTCTAATTTTAATAAATAAGTCATCATAAATTTTATCAAAAGCGCCATATCCACGATAAGATTTAGAAGGCTCATCACGCGGCAGGCGCCGCTGCGATTTGGCAGGTGATCGTGATCGCGATCGTTCCATACTAACATCTCTATCTTTTCTATCTTCTCTATATTCTCTATCTTCTCTATCTTATCTATCTTCTCTATCTTCGCTATCTTCGCTATCTTCTCTACTTTTACCTTTTCTACCGTCTCTATATCTTCGATGGGACATTTTATATAATATATTATATTATATATTTTCTCTCTTAGTATTAATTATTTTTTATATTAGTGTTTTAACTTTTTTAGAGTTGCTTTTTTCCCCATTCCAAAATGTGGGAACCATCGTTTTGCTGTTTTCTGTAAATTATGAATAATAGAATTATTAGGAAGTTTTTTCTTTGTAAGAGTTCTTGTTTTTATAATTTCAAAATCTATATATACTAATTCTACTGCAAATTTAACTAACTTTGAGTGCTCTATTAAAGTAGCTATACTAAGTTTATTGTCTACTATAAAATTTACGTCATCTGGTAAAATCCAATTTCTTTTTGAACCCCATGAATTTTTAACAATCAAAAATTTATCTTCAATACCGGTTATTAAAATAGTATGTTCATATATATCAAGTAATACATACAACCCACGTTCAAGGACTTGTATAATTGTTTTTAACCACATTGGTTTTCCAAAAAAGAAATTGCTCTGTTTACTTGGCAAAAAGATTGTACGGCTAACTGGATATGGGTTAAATGTTGGATGATTATATGGGAATCCACTTTTAGCGTTAAGATGAACAAAAGAATTAAGATCTAATGACATAAACAAATTAATTTTTAAAGTGTTTTTCCTTAATGCTATTCTAAGGAGTTTAAATATATATGCTAATTTGGTAATAAGTGTTGAAAAGTTAACTTTATTTTCTTGAACTTGCTGATATGTTGGTTTTATGAATTCAACACCCTTAGCCCCAGCAACCATGTCCTTATATGCTTTGCTAGAGGCGTAGTCGTCGTAGTCCCTATATAATTCCTCTTCTGGTGACAACGGTGAAGACGGTGATGTTGGTGGCTGAATATCTTGATAATCATTATATTTTAATAAAACTTTAATTTTTTCTTCTGATATACCCCTACGTATTAATTTAAAAAAATAAAATATTGATCCGGCCAATCTTCTTTGTGGTTTGTATATTAAATGACAATATTTATTTTTTATGCTATTAAAAATAAAATGAAATAATAATGCTGATAAATTTTCAGAGTCCCAATTTATCAATTTATCCAATGTTCTATGTATACTAAATGATTTTTTTTCTCGTTTATAAACATCTTGCGCTTTGGCAATACAATGAAAAATTGTATTTTTAGTACTGCAATTAACAGTATTATAATACTCATCTAATAATTCACCTTCATAAAACCAAATTGGATCATTAAATTTAGTATTCAAATCTTGTGGTCCACTAAAATGTATTTTTATTAACCTTGATATTAATCTTGACATTGAATGTGCCCAACATGTTCCCTCAGTTCCCTGATTAGTTGAATAAGGTGAAACTTTTCTTACATAACTCATCTTATATATTAAGTTTTTATATTATTTTTATAAATAATATAAAAAAAAAACAAAAACACATCAAAAAGCAACCTCTATGTTCATTCAACATACAACAAATTACCATCATTTACCAAGCATTTTAATTTGAAACTCGGTTAATGGTTGCACAGTGCCTGATCCATAATAAGATGTTGAAGATGGGTATGGTGCACTATTAAAAATCACATGCACATTTTGTTGACGTCTGTCATAAGAAGTCCAATAGCGATGCGAAGCATTCTTGTTGTCACCCACCAAAACATATTTCTTGAAGCACTCGCAACAATAATGAGACCTAAACCATTGTTTCTTTCCTGTAACCCACATTGTTGTTTCATTCAACGCTGGTTGCCGTTCAGTGTGTTTGAATGTTTTTGAACGAGCCTCCCATATGTGTACCACTACCATTTCCGTTTCCTTGATACAATCAGGATTGATACAATATGAACGCTTGGTCGGAACAAACTTCTCAAAAAACTCCTGCAACCGCTCTCTAGCGACCGAAAATGAAACGTGGTCGCTTTTCATAGTGTTTTTATTATTTAGTTGATACTACAAAAAATAATAAAAAAATATAATCAATTTTTTTAACAACACATACAGGTCACTATCTAATTATATGCCAACATGTATTTTTGAAACTCTGTTAGCACATGATCCTCCCCAGTAATACAATTGAACCATGTAGAAGGCCAAGGTTCATTGTGAAAGTAGACCTCTACCTCTTGAACTCCATCACAATAATTTCCATAGTGTTGTGAAGCATTCTTGTTTTTACCAACCAAAACATGTTTCTTGAAGCACTCGCAACAGTAATGAGACCTTACCCAATGTGGTTTTCCGTTCACCCGAATTGTGGTAATGTTTAATGCTGGTTGCCGGTCAGTATGTTCATACGCCAGCGAATGAGCCTCCCATATGTATAGCATTGCATCCTCCGTATCCTTCACGCACTCAGGATTGATACAATATGAGCGCTTGGTCGGAACAAACTTCTTAAAAAACTCCTGCAACCGCTCTCTGGCAACCGAAAATGAAACGTGGTCGCTTGACATGGCGATTGATAGTGTTGCTTTTGCTCTTTGATTGCTTTGTTCTTTGCTCTGTGCTTTTTGTGGAGGCTATAAATAAATGTTGAAAAAAAGACAATCAATTTTTTAAAAGTATAGCAACAATTGCCTATTTATGAATTGAATAAATGAATAAACTCTTTATAATGCTTTAACTCTATTGTTCTTGCTTTTTTCAAGGCATTAAATGCCTCTAAACGAGTTAATTTTTCATTTTTTTCAAGATATTCTTCTTGTATTTTTGACAAAAGAGTACAATACTTGTGGGTGGCGGTTTCGACGTGGACCGGCTCAGCTTTATATAATTTAACAAATGCCTCGCGCCATTTTTCAAATGTAAGTTTAGCGCGTTCTTCATATGCTGCTTGTAATGCTAATTCTCTTTCTTTAGCATTATAATTGGCAAGCAACAATTCTTCTTCATCATCTTTCTTTTCTTCTTCCTTTTTATAATTTTCTTCGTTTGTTTGCGTTTGAACTTCAACTCTATCGATGACTTCCTTAATGACTTCTTCTTCCTTAATAACTTGAATAAGTTGTTTTACACTTAGCACAATACTTAAAGCTGTGCTATAAATAATAAGGAAACACATAATAACAGAATTAATGCTAATAGTTTCATAATAGTTAGTAGCACTAACTGGGCTTTCAAAGACACAAGTATAGACTTCCATAATTCACTATTATAATTAGTTTGTTAAGAGAGAAAAAAAACAATCAATTTTTTTCACACCTTACACAAATATATACTTAGTTCTAGCATAAGTTATATTTACTTCATCTATATAGTCATAGTTGTGTTTAACATTTCTCAAGTCTCCTACTAAAACAAATTTTTTCAAGCATTCGCTACAATAATGTGTATTAATACAATACTTTTTTTCATTAATTAAGGCTATTGTTTTATTTAAGGCAAATTGCTTGTTATGTTCATAGCTACCATAACCAACACGATAATGTTTATAAAATACTTCCTTACTATCTTCACAACAATTAATATTAACACAAAATGTTTTTGGTGAAAATTTACCTAGTCTGTAAGACAACATAAGTTTGGCAATTGATAAATGCGATACACAATTATAGTTAGCTTTACATGTCCTTTTAAGCAACACAAGATAATTAGAGTGTTTTACATAACTTATAATATGTATAACTATATCATCACTTAAGTCGCAAAAAGTAATAGTCATTATTTTTGCTTAGGCTTAGATTTACGTTTAGTTTAAGCAATTAGTTTTTATACTATATAATTTTATATACTATAAAAATAAAACTAAGTAAATCAATTTTTTAGTAACCAGTCAACAAGTCAATAAGTCAACCACTTTTTTCCAAGTATTCAACAGCTTTTAGAATTATTTTTTCCTCATCATTAATTTTCTGAAATAGTATATTTTCATTAAAATATAATGTAATAAAGCTAGCATTAAAACCCTTTAACACTAATGCTATACCTTTAGCACCCATTTTTATATCACATAAAACGGAGCCATTTGTTATTTTTATTGGATCCAAGCGTTTCAAATTAATCCATCGTATGTTTCGCCCATATTTTAAATCGCTTATATTGTCAATATACATATAGCCATTTAATTTTTTATGAAAACTTTTCAAGTCATCTCTCTTCAGTCCAAGTTCTTGTAATATTTCATTTTTTTTATTTTTAATATCTTGAATATTTGTATTAATAATATTTAAATTATCATCATTTTCAAGAGCTTGTTGAAGTAGTTCTATATTCATAGCCTTCTTAAATAAAATATATATTTTATGTTTTAATATTTTTTAATAACTATTTTTCAATAGTAACGCATTTAAATTGCGCATTACGCGTTTTATTTGTAGGACATTTAGTATTACAACGTTTTGTAATGTGATTATAATCTTTATTTTTTGATTCACATAATCGGCGTTTAATAAGTGAAGAGCTTAAGCTTGGCTTCTTTATAGTGCCGCGCAAATTCATTTTAACGCATCTAAAACTTTTGTTTCTAATAAACCCTGGCTTACATTCAGCAACACATCTATTTGTAGCAGAGTTTAATACTGGTTTAGCAGGAGGGCAAACTTTCGCAAGGTCGACTTTAATTTCTTTTTTCTTTATTTTTTCAATAACTTCTTTAACTTCAACAGACGGTTCTTCACTTGTTTTTGAATAATAGTTATATTTTTTGAGTAAACTTGTGTACTTTTCTTTAAGTTCCACAATATTAATATTTCGTTTTTTAACATCATTATGATAATAATAATACAATAATATTCCAAATTCCTTGAAAAAGTCGGGGTTAATGGTTCCTGGTGTTTTATAGATTTTGGTAAAAAATAACTTATTAGGCTTTTTAAAGCGCAAATAATCAGCCAATTTAGATAATGCCAATGATAAACAATATATGTCAAATGATTTTGTTATATAGCTAGTAAATTCACTATGTGTCTTAAAATGGTCTTTTATAGCCATACACTTAGATCTATTAGAATTAAACGCAGCTTTATTAGAACAACTATTTTCAGAAGCATAATAACTATGACTTACGCCTAATGTTTCAATATTTTTATTACATTTTCTAATAAAATTTTTGAAGTTTGTCATTTGTCCAAAATCTATATATTTTGCTTTTCCAGTATTAACATTATATACCATATTTTGCATTTTAATATCTCTATGAATTATTTTATTAGCTTGAAAAAATAGAAGCCCATCAAATAACCCTAGCAATGAGGTTAAAAATACTTTTTTAGCATTTAATGTTTCTAATGGATATACTTCTATAATGTAGTCACGTATATTAATACCCCCATCTTCTAATAACAACATTAGCAAGTCATTTTTGTTCTTAGCAAATGTGGCTTTAACAATTTGTGTTTTACAATTTTTAACACTATTATTAAATCGATTATCTATTAAAGGCTTACATAAATGAGGACGTGCAATAGCATATTTTTCTAAGCCAACTATATTATTTATTGAACTATATTCGCTTTCTTCATTAATTGCGTCATTTTTATGCATTATTTTAGATATTTTATTGTTATAGTCTTTTTTAGTTAATGTGCTAGTGCTATTATTATCACATAAAAGAGAGGGTTTTAATACACACCCAAATGTGCCTTCACCTACAACTTTAGATGTCATAATATATAACTAAATATTAATATTTAGTAAAATTATAAATGTTGTTATATTTTGTTATATTTTGTTATATTTAGTTATATTTAGTTATATATAATACTAAATGAAAATAACATTCAAAAACAACAATATATATTATTATCATTATAAAATACTTCGTGGAGAATTATGTTGGGTTTTACTTCCTAGCATATTAGTGTTAATATATTATTACAATTCTTATATTAAATATGTAAGTTTAATTTTCTTATTAATTGGAATAGTTGGTTTAATTGATAGTTATTATAAAATCATACAGGAAAAATTAGTGTTTATTTTTATTATTAATATATTTATACACTTAATTGGTTTTTATCCATTACTAAATGTTACAAAATATTTTGAATACAATAATATTATATATTATTTTGGTTTATTGGCATTAGCAATAACATATTTTTTACCATATTGGCCTTATAATGTATCGCGAAAGTTAGTAGGTAGTTTAATTATATTATTATATTCAAGTTATACGTTATATCACATATATAACAATTTTTTAAACAAATAGTTTAAAAGTTTAAAGTTTATTTGTTTTGCTATGTTATAGCAAATGTTTTTTCATTCTACTCATTTAGACGAAATGAAAATGGGTTATTTTGAACATATGTTTGTTTCTTTACATTATGCTTTTATATTATTATTATCTTTTTTTAAAGCATTTATACATGCTTTTATACCCGACATATATGTAACAGCAACAAGTGAATGTATTGTTGAAATAAACAAAGAACTAACAAAACATAAAAAACAAGATTATAATGGTTTTTATTATCAATAACATAAATAACATAAATATAAAATTGAATAACATAAACAAATAAATAAACAAATAAATAAACAAACAAACTTAGACTATACTATGCTTAAAGAAGAAACATTATTTGCTATGTATAATGCTATTAAAGCGATTGTTATGGATGAGGCCAATATTATAAATATTTAGATTTATATAATTTTGACATTAAGACTTATGAAACTATGGACGAATATATTTTAGACAATTATAATTTCGAGTTGTTTGGAAAACAACTTCATTGGTCTCAACTTGAAAGTGTAGGTTCTAGAACTATTCAATATTTTATACCATACCTTACAATTATATCACATAATTATAATGTATATTATGAAGTAATAAATTGGATTCAAAATCAAGACTATTATAAATTAATGAGTTTATATGCGCTAAGTATATCATATGATATTATTAGCGCACACATTGCTTCCATAAAAATGATATGGTTTAATAACGATAAAACATGTGATGATGTTTTAAAAAGCTAATAAACAATATACTTTATAATATAATATATATGGTTAAACGCAAATCATTTAGAAAAACAAGAATAATTACAAGACGCGCCCGAGGAAGAAGCTATAGTAAATCAAAACATCCTAGTGGAAGTGATAATAGACAGTCATTAGTAAATTTTTGTAATAATGATGATTGGACTAGTTATGAAAATTTAGTAGCTAAAATGATAAAACATAAAAATATGCGTAATGATTTTTTTAGACATTTGGATTCTCAAATTCATACTTTTAGCCAAAACACATTAGATTGCTTAGAAACATGTTTAACACGATTACAAAAAGAGGCAATACCAGAATCTAATAGCCATCTTTATTATATTGTTCAATCAAGACGCTAATTATTAACTTATATAAAAAAAAATTGAATTAGTTATACATACTATTATTTTATGTTATATAAAATATGGCTAGTTCAGCTCTTATGTTATTGTCTATGCTAACACACAATAATAACAATATTATGAAGCATATGTTTGATGTAAATTATTTAAAAACATTAGAAAAGAGAAAACTGATGCATTTAAATAAAAGTTATTACGAACACAAGCGTAATAAAATGAATGAAAATAGAGCGCAATTACTATTTAATTCACACGAAAGAACACATAAAAAGTATTATTTAAATAATTATAATTTTGCTAAGCGTAAATAAGTCGTTAAAACCGTTAAAACCATAAAAACTTATAAGTCGTTAAAACTTAATCTTATTTTTTTATTAAATATTATTAAATATTATTAAACATAAATAATATTTAATAATAATATTATAGTTCTTATTATATATAATGATTGACCCTAATAATTTTTATAACATAACATTTAATAATTATGATAAAAACAATTATATTAATAATGAATTATTTGCTAGAAACTTTCCATCAAGCAATTTAACAATGAACTTTCCATTTAGACCAGTTTCTACTAAATATACATTAATGCCTACAATTAATAACGTACTAAAATCAGTAGAACCAATAGCGAATTATAATGTGTATGATGTAAGTTCTACCTTTTTTCCAGGCACACGAAAGCCCCATTTTTGTGGATTTGCTTCAAATGTAGATAAAGAATCAACATTACGCAACCAATTTTTTGCCTTACAAAAGGCAGACCAATCGCGTTATATTCCAGACAGCACAAGTGATTTATATGAAACAAAAATAGAAGAGTTGCCACAAAATGTTAATTTAGAAGCTAGTTTATTGTTTCAAGAAACTAAATTTAATGATTTTAATCCTAGTTTATCAAATTCAATTGGACACGAATTATTTTATAACTCAACACGAGTTCAATTAAAAGATTTAAAATAAAAATTATAATATACAACAATGTTTTCTAATTTAAGAGAGAATAAAGAACTTAAAGAAGAA